>Ga0123356_10000284_pt1 | contig 58450 bp, 50 predicted proteins | sample TergutEmb28metaG_2_FD_92546 | JGI IMG/M metagenome (GOLD analysis project Ga0123356, IMG submission 92546) | Embiratermes neotenicus P3 segment gut microbial communities from Petit-Saut dam, French Guiana - Emb289 P3 | ecosystem: Host-associated > Arthropoda: Insects > Digestive system > Gut ...
ACAGACAAAGAAACCGACATGATGATTAACGGTGACGGATTCTTTGTAGTCGCACAGCAAAACCTTGAAACAGGACAATGGGACTACATGTACACAAGAGCAGGTAATTTCGACCTCGATAACGAAGGCTATCTTGTAACAAGCCACGGTTATTACGTAATGGGACGCACCTTCCAACTCGAAATGGGTGTAGTTGACCCGGGTGCTTATGCTGTTGAAAGAAGACCAAATATTCCGGTGGATGGATATAATGGTGATAACGCTCCGAGCACAGCAGAATGGGGCATAGGTGGAAACACAGTTCCTGCAAATGGTTTCCGTGTAGGAGACTTTATAGCCAATGGTACATTTGAAAATCCCGATGGAGCAGGAACAATTCCGGCAGCAGCAGCACCGGCAACAGGAATCACCTTAACAGAAGCGGATCTGGCTGTCTGGAACGATGGCAGACCAAGAATTGTCGCACCGGGAGAAACATGGCCGGATGTAATCAGACCGCAAATGCCGTTTACACCTGTTAGAGAGCCGGTATTTGGTCTTGTAGCTAGTGAAGGATATATTGGTTTTGACCCGAATAATCCGCCGGATGCTAACGGTCTTACAAGAATCAGACTTATTGCAAATCAACTCGTACTTCCGCTTAATCCAACAACCGGTCTTCCAACAGGTTACCCCACCCGTGCAGAAAATCCGGGACTAAATGACGAGGATTATCAAGAACTTCTTGAAGACTGGCTTGCAGAGCTTACAGACATGCAGGAAGTCAGCCTTCCCGGCTTTGCAGTAGCAGATAACGGCGACGTATCGGTTATAGTCGGCAACCGTAAGCTCGTTGTCGGTCAAATGGCACTTGCTATGTTTGCAAACTCATCGGGTTTAGAGAAAGCCGGCAACAGCTTATATCGTGAGTCAGCATCATCGGGACCTGTCGTAATCACCGAAGCATTCAGAGACGGCGCAGGAAAAATCGACGGCGGTGGACTCGAGATGAGTAACGTAGACCTTGCTAACGAATTTACAGATATGATTGTCACACAAAGAGGATTCCAGGCGAATTCAAGAATTATAACCGTATCGGATACAATGCTTGAAGAGCTTGTTAATCTGAAACGATAATAGGTAACAATGTCCGCATGATGTGAGCCAAGTGGCTCACATCACCCGGACACAGAAACACGGAGGTGTATGATGATCTTAGTAACCAGACTCAATAAAGCCTCGCAATTCTACGTAAACGAAGATATGATAGAGTTTATCGAAGAAACTCCTGACACAATTCTTACGATGAACACGGGAAAAAAAGTAAATGTCAGTGAAGAAGCTCTTGAAATAGTTGAGAAAATCCGGGAAGAAAAAATCCGTATCAAAAAAGCAGTAGCATTTTAGAAGACAGATAAGACAGAGGAACAGTAATTATGTCCGAAATTCTATCACAATCAGAGATTGACGAACTGTTAAGTGCGCTCATGACCGGCGAATCGGATACTGCGGCAGAGGCTACAGACGGTGGTCCTGCAATGAAGGTCAAGGAATATGACTTTCGAACAGCAAACAGATTCCCAAAAGAGCAAATGCGTACTTTTCACGTGGTCTTTGAAACATACAGTCAACTTTTATCTAACAGCCTGTCAAGCATTTTGCGTGTTTCGTGCGAATGTGAGATACTGTCCATAGAAGAGTGCTCATATAGTGAATTTAACAACTCACTGCCGGCACCGGTTGTACTTGCTATAATGGAAGCACAGCCTCTGCATGGCTCACTGCTTATTCAGATGTCACCGGAGTTTGCTTACATGCTGATAACAAGGCTTTTTGGCGGTGGCACAACAGGTGAAAATACAAAGCAGTTTACAGAAATCGAGCTGGCACTCGTCGAGCGCGTTTTGCGCCAGCAATGTGCAGTTTTTGACGAAGCATGGGACAAGGTTATTCCTATAAGCATGCAGATAGACAGGATTGAAACCAGTGCACAGTTTGCACAGATAACAGCGCCAAACGAACCGGTTGCCGTTGTTATCGTAAATATCACAATGGGTGAGGAGTCGGGGCTGATGAGCATATGCATTCCGCATACGGCTATTGAGCCTGTCGCACAGCAACTCAACACACGCATGTGGTTTGCAAGCGGCCTTCGTGACGATGGCAGAGGTGAAGAGAGGCTTGCCGCTCTGACAAGTATGCTTATGCATACACCTACACCACTATCGGCAGTATTTGAGCAAACACCTGCAACGGTGCAGGATATAGTAAATCTACAAATAGGCGATGTTATTAAGCTGGATCATCCGATAGATAATCCACTTACGATAAAGGTACAGCATATTCCGAAGTTTCGGGCCACAGTCGGAACTCTTGGTCCGAGGTATGCGATGCAGATAGTAGATATCCTACAGGAAGAAGAGGAGACACAAAATGAATCTATCTCAAGATGAAATTAATGCTTTGGTAACAGATCCCCCCGCTGACGACGATGGCGGAGACGAGGGCGGAATAATGTCACCTGAGGCTATTGCGGCAATGCTTGACGATGCCGCAGGCGGTGGTGACGCACCCGCAGCAGCGGCAGAAGCAGAAGACGAGGGCGGAATAATGTCACCTGAGGCTATAGCAGCAATGCTTGACGATGCCGCAGGCGGTGGTGACGCACCCGCAGCAGCGGCAGAAGCAGAAGACGAGGGTGGAATAATGTCACCCGAAGCTATAGCAGCAATGCTTGATGACGCAGGCGGTAACACCTCCGATGGAGGCGGGGCACCGGCAGCTGAGGCACCCGCAGCAGACGACATCGTCTCCGAAGGAGACGGGGGTGCGTTTGAAGGTGTTACTCCACTTGAAGGTATGCTGACTGAAGAAGAGGTTGACATCCTCGGAGAAGTCGGAAACATCAGTATGGGTGCTGTAGCAACCACGATGTATTCGCTTCTTGACAGACGTGTCAGCATAACCACACCAAGAGTTACCGTATATGAATCTAAAGATGTTTTGTCTATATATCAGGTTCCGTTTGTAGTCGCAACAATAGAGTATACAAGAGGTATCACAGGAACCAATCTGCTTGTACTTAAAATTAAAGATGCGGCACTTATAACAGATATACTCATGGGTGGCGACGGCACTCTCGAAGAGCCTATTGAGCTCAACGAAATGCACCTGTCGGCTATGAGTGAAATCATGAACCAAATGATGGGCGCATCGTCCACATCACTTTCCAAGCTTCTGGGCACTGCGATAGATATAGCACCGCCAAACAGCTCTGCTGTTGATGCAGGCTTTGATGTATCAACACTGCTCGGTGATATGGACAAGGTTACAAAAATCAGTTTTGACATGGAAATAGAAGGTCTTTTGAACAGTGAGCTGATTCAACTTGTACCATACGATGTCAGCCGTAAGTTTGCATCACAATTTATGGATGTTGACGCAGTAGCGGAAGCAGCAGGTGTAAAACATCATGCAGCACCGGAACCTGCAGCAGAAGCGCCGGCAGTTCCTCCACCTGCAGCAGCGCCACCTCCCCCTGCGGCGGCAGCACCGCCACCCGCAGCAGCACCGGCAGCACCCCCACCCCCCGCGGCAGCAGCGCCACCTCCGGCACCATATCCCGTAGACCCGGCTGCAGCATATCCGCCACCTCCGGGTTATCCACCCGGTTACCCGGCTCCGTATCCACCCGGATATGGATATCCACCGGCAGCGATGGGTCCGCCTGCACCTATGGCAGGGCAGGGAAGAGTCGTCGATGTGCATCCGCATCAATTCCAGTCATTTGACTCTCCGTCACCTGCAGGTGAAGCCGGCAGTATAGGTCTTGTTTACAACATACCGCTGCAGGTAAGTGTTGAGCTTGGCAGAACTAAAAAAGAAATCAGCGAAATTCTTGAGTTCAACCTCGGCACAATTGTAGTACTCGATAAGCTGGCAGGAGACCCGGTCGAAATAGTAGCAAACGGAAAGCTTATTGCCCGCGGTGAGGTTGTTGTTATAGACGATAACTATGGTGTTCGTATAACAGATATTGTAAATGGTTAAAACCTAAATAATCTAAAGCTTAATTAGCTATGCATAAAGCTAAAAATGTATCACCGAAATCTAAATTTCCGCTCACGCAATAGATTTCGGTGATACAACTTTTAGTTTTATGTTTAATTAATATGTAAAATTCAACATTAAAAAGAAAAAACAACAATCCGCTATTGCATAAATGGCGGATTGTCGCTATAATGTATCAAGGTAAATTGAAACTACTGTAAAGGGACGTGAAAACGATGGGTATAGTAGATACGAATATTCTGCTGGAAACAGGTACAAATGAACTGGAAATACTTGAGTTTGTGATATCGGGTAACAGCTACGGAATTAATGTTGCCAAGATTACAGAGCTTATGCAAATGCAAGAGGTACAGGAAATGCCGCTTGCGCATCCTTGTGTTGAGGGCATCTTCCAACCCCGTGATGAGGTTTATACTATTGTAGACTTATCAAAATATCTCGGTCTCGGTGTTTCGGACAATCCCGAAAAGGACATTTTTATTATTACAAACTTCAATCAAATGAATATTGCTTTCCATGTTCATGCGGTTGAGAGTATTTTCAGGATTTCATGGAATGATATTGAAAAACCGGATTCTATCATTTTTGGTGGTCAGGAAGGCGTTGTCACCGGTATCGCAAAGGTTAGCGACAGAATTATTTCTATTTTGGACTTTGAGAAAATAACGTTTGACATAAGCCCGGAAACAGGCATTGACCTTAATACTGTTATGGCATATACAGGTGTCGACAGAGAGCATATACCGATTGTTGTTGCAGAAGACTCTGCGCTTCTCAGAAAGATGCTGACCGAAGCGCTGCATACATCCGGTTATAATAATCTTACAATTACAAATAACGGTGAGGAAGCCTGGGAGCATATTAACAAAATAAAAGAGTCAGGTGTTCCAAATGTCTTTTCAAAGGTCAGTTGTCTTATTACCGATATCGAAATGCCCCGTATGGACGGACACAGGCTTACAAAGCTTGTTAAATCTGACCCAATGCTTATGAACATTCCTGTTGTTATCTTCTCGTCACTTATTGATGAAAATATGCAGAAAAAAGGTGTTGAGGTCGGAGCAGATGCTCAGCTCTCAAAGCCTGAAATTGCAAGACTCGTCGACGTTGTAGACGAAATGATACAGCTTTACAGAGACAAGCAATAAGATACTACTGCAAAACAGAAGCCTATCCATATGAAATCATAATCCGCTCTCGCAAAGATTTCATATAGATAGGCTTCTGCTTTTTGAGTATCTTATTGCTTAATAGCTTCAAATCAAAGTAAAAACTTGTAAATCCAAAACAAACACAGATATAAATAACGAAAAGAACCTTGCCAATCGGCGAGGTTCTTTCTAATGGCTCGATGAGAAGACTCCGTCTTGAAATCGAGACTATTTAGTCTTTGTATTCTTCTTCGACCTTTTGGAACTCTTCTGCGACATCCGATAATATGTCTACAAGGTCGGGGTCGAACTGTGTGCCCTTTGCTTCTAAGATTATTCCGAGTGAAACTTCGTGTGTGTAGGCATTTTTATAACAACGCGGGCTTGTCAGTGCATCATAAACGTCAACTATCGATATAATTCTGGCAGACAGAGGAATAGCATTATTTGCAAGCCCCTCGGGATAACCTGTGCCGTCCCAACGTTCGTGATGATAGTGAGCGATTTCTTTTGCGTATTTTAAGTACTGGTCATTATCGGGAAGATTTTCCGATATGCTGTCGATAATGTGGCTGCCGATGGTTGTATGTGTCTTTATGACGTCAAACTCATCAGGTGTCAGCTTGCCGGGTTTGAGCAGGATGCTGTCGGGGATACCGATTTTGCCGATATCATGCAAAGCAGAGGCTTTGATAAGAGATGGTACGTTTTCCTCTGCGAGACTTTCTTTGAAACGATCGTCTTCAAGCATATGTTCAACTATGATCTCGGTGAGAAGGGTTGTCCTGCGGATGTGAGCTCCTGATTCGAGGTTTCTGTATTCAATGATAGTAGCCAAGACTTCGAGTGTGGATTCATATGTTCTTGTGACCTCTCTGGTTTTTACAGATACGAGGTGCTCAAGCATATGTCTGTAACGGGCAAGGTTGATATGGTTATCAACACGCGCCCTGACGACGTCGTGATTAAACGGTTTTGTTATGTAGTCGGCAGCTCCGGCTACAAGACCGCGAGATTCTGTCTCTTCGGAATCCGCTGCTGTAATAAACAGTACGGGAATATTCTTGGTGGCATCGTTTGACTTGATTTTCTCAAGAACCTGGAAACCATCAATATCGGGCATCATAACGTCGAGAAGCACTGCAGTGGGAAGCATTGCAACAGGCTCTCCGGGTGTTCCGAACAGGAGCTCAAGCGCTTCATGCCCACCGGCTGCTTCTATGATTAAATAATCATTTTGAAGCACTTCTCTTAAGATAATACGATTAATCTCGATATCATCTACAATCAGAATTACGTCTTTGCTGTCATTGTTATATTCCATAATTGTCCCCTCACGTAATCTCGGCTATGGCTTGTGACGTCTCGTAATAGGCTTGCTTTAATGCTGCAAAACTTGCTGAGTGATCCATTCCGTTTTTGATTTTATGTTCAAGTTCGGTTGCGGCAGCTGTGAGTTTAATAAGAGACAGATTGGAAGCAACTCCTTTTATTGTGTGTGCAAAGCGGGATGCATCTTCGATAGCTCCTGTGCTGAGAGCTTCTTCAAGTGGATTTATGTGATCCCCACCGGTAAACTGGTTAAGGAGCCTTTTATAAAGATCCATGTTACCGCCAACCCGTTTAAGTGCATCTTCTACATTAATCAATTCTGTGCTTATATCCAAGTAAAATCACCTCACCCGACATATTATCATTATTAACGTTTAAAAGCAATATCAAATTATAGATTATTAAGCAGTATAAAAATGCTTTATTTGTATCAGGACAGCACATCCTTCATAGTATACAAGCCCGGAGTTTTTCCTTTTATAAATTTGGCAGCTTTAACAGCTCCGATTGCAAAGATATCGCGTGAAGCTGCAGTGTGTCTGAGCTCAATTATTTCATCATGTCCTGCAAATATTACATCATGCACACCGACTATTGTGCCGCCACGTACTGAGGATATGCCAATTTCGTTACTCTCACGGGGCTTTCGTATTGATTCGCGCTCATAAACATAGCTTGTATCATATGGTATGGCAAAGCTTGCTGCATCAGCCAGCATTAGTGCTGTTCCGCTTGGTGCGTCTACCTTGCGTTTGTGATGGCGCTCAACTATTTCTATGTCAAATTCTTCGCCAAGCACTGTGCATGCTCGCTTAATTAAGTCTATAAGAAGGTTTATGCCAACAGACATGTTGCTGCTGCGAAACACAGGGATTAGTTTTGATGCTTGCTGTATTGCATCAATTTGCTCAGCGCTGTATCCGGTTGTGCACAGTATGAGGGGTATGTTTTTTGATTTCCCGTATGCCAGTATGCTCTCTAGCGCTGCAGGGTTAGAAAAGTCAATTATTACGTCGGCGGTTAGGTCGCCGGGCATGTCGGTGGGTTTTTCAAATACAGGATAACCGGCTTGCTGCTTTGCATCTATGTCAAGTCCTGCAACTATTTGGGCATCCGGGTCATTTTTAACGACAGCTGTCACTACCTGCCCCATGTGCCCGTTACATCCTGAATTAATTAGTTTAATCATAAAAACTGGTTTCCTATCTATTCCTCATAACATAAATACGTTTCTCTCGCATGAGAACGACATCCTTGCTCGTCAGTACTAGTATTTATATTAAATTAACATTCTTCATTGCTGCTTTTAACTTCTCAAGATTGTCGGGGGCCATTTCGCATAGTGGCATACGTAGCTCGCCGACGTTCATTCCCATAAGATTAAGTGCGGTTTTGACGGGAATGGGGTTTACTTCGATAAAGAGCTTGTCTGTGAGGTCAAAATATTTTAGGTGGATTTCGGCGGCTTTTTTGAAGTTTCCTTCAAGACAAAGTTTTGTCATTTGAGTGACCTCGGCGGGGATGACGTTTGCCAGGACAGAGATTACTCCAAGCCCGCCGATTGACATAAGCGGAACTGTGTCCTCGTCGTTGCCGCTCCAAAAGAAAAATTCATCTCCGCATGCTGATAGTGTAGAGCCAATCAGCTTAAAGTCTCCGGATGCTTCTTTGCAGCCGTTGATATTAGGATGCTTTGCAAGCTCCTTATATGTCTGTGCCGTAAAAGACAGTCCTGTGCGGGAGGGGACATTGTACAGTATTATCGGAAGATTTACTCTGTCGGCGATGAAGTTATAATGCCCGACAAGTCCTTTTTGTGAGGTTTTGTTGTAATAAGGTGTGACCATCATAAGAGCATCTGCTCCCGATTTTTCGGCTGCCTGTGACATAAACAGCGCTGATTGTGTATCGTTACTACCTGTCCCTGCAATTACCTTGACACGGTTATTTACATGTTTAACGCAAAAATCAATTGCTGCCGTTGACTCTTCAAGTGTTTGTGTGGAGCACTCGCCTGTGGTGCCGTTAACCACGATGGCTGCTATGCCGCCTGCTATTTGAAAATCTACAAGCTCCCCGAGCTTTTTAAAATCAACCTTGCCATCACAAAATGGTGTGACAATGGCGGTTGCCGACCCTGTAAATACCGGTGTTTTCATATCTTAGTCCCCCCTTATATATACCCTTGCTTGCACAGGAGCTCTGCCATAAGCACTGCGCCGCCTGCTGCGCCGCGCAGTGTGTTGTGGCTTAGTCCAATGAACTTGTAATCGTATTGAGTGTCCGGGCGAAGTCTGCCTATGGAGATTGCCATGCCGTTTTCGAGCATACAGTCAAGCTTGGTTTGCGGGCGGTCCTGCTCCTGAAAGTAATGTATAAATTGCTTCGGAGCAGAAGGCAGCTCAAGCTCTTGAGGTAATGCTTTGAAATCATGCCAAATGCGTTTAATTTCGTCTATCTCAGGCTTTCGTTTGAACTTAGTAAATACTGCAGCCATGTGTCCGTCAAGAGCGGCAACACGCAGGCATTGAGCCGTGATATCAGGTGTGTTTGCCGGTACTATAACACCGTCCTTTATCTCTCCCCATATTTTTAAGGGTTCCTTCTCGGATTTTCCCTCTTCGTCGCCGCCTATATATGGAATGACATTTTCTACCATTTCGGGCCAAGTTTCAAAGGTTTTACCGGCGCCTGATATAGCCTGATATGTGCATACAAGAACCTTTTCGAGCCCGAACCTGTCTCTGAGCGGATGAAGTGCCGGGACATAGCTTTGGATGGAGCAATTGGATTTTACTGCTATGAAACCGCGCTTTGTGCCCAGTCTTTTTTGTTGAAATTCAATAATATCGAGGTGCTCAGGATTAATCTCGGGGATAATCATAGGAACATCGTTTGTCCATCTGTGTGCACTGTTGTTTGAAATAACCGGGCACTCTGCTTTTGCGAAAGCTTCTTCGAGTGCTTTAGTTTCTTCCTTTGTCATGTCAACGGCAGAGAAAACAAAGTCTACTTCGTCTGCGATTTTTTGAATATCTTTTTGCGCGTCCGTGACGACAAGATTTTTAACACAGGCAGGCAGCAGCTGCGACATCGTCCACCTGTCCGTTACAGCTTCCTCGTATGTTTTTCCTGCAGAGCGGCTGCTTGCAGCTACTATGGTGAGCTCAAACCACGGATGGTTTGCGATAAGTGTGACAAATCGCTGACCAACCATTCCGGTAGCTCCTATTATTCCTACTTTGTATCTTTTCATAGTTTTTCTCTAATAGTTAATAGTTAATATTTTGTAAATATATGTAACAAATTGTTAAAAAGACTTGAAATTTTGCGAAAAATAGTGTATCATACACATGTATATTTTGCAACACATATAAGGATATAACATATGGTATTTGCTAAGAAATCGGTAACTTTTATAGCTTTGTTACTTTTAGTATGTATACTACTGCCTATTGTTACCCCTACAGATGCCGAGGCGAGTATTCCGGCACGCAGGACACTCCGAATAGGTCTGACCTATGGTGACGGAGCATTTGCTTCCGCAAATCTGGTAAATGCTGTCGGCAGTGGGTTTGAGTTTGGATATTATGATTCAAATCTTGTATTTACACCTGTTTTTTCAACCGCTGAGACACGCATATCTGTAATGATTGACCTTAATATGCAGTGGAACCCGGCGGCAGAGTTTTCCGGACAGTATAACTCCATTGGGACAGCGCTTCCTACAGCAGGTGCTACAGCAACCGGCTTTATTCATTGGCGCGTAAGCTCGGGACATGCAACAGCCGCCTCTGCTTTGGGTGCTCTATCAGGAATACCTGACGGGTTTATCAGATATAATGCCGGAAACGCAAACCCGTTTACACCACTTTATGGCAATTACACATCGGATGCCACGGCCAATCCGGCACGCCGCTCAGCAACTCATGCCCGCGACGTCGGGACGGCAAGAACGATAGTTGTTACTGCTATGGGAACAAACAGAGTACTATTTGAGTATGATAACTCTTCAAATACATCATTGATTTTTGGCGTAAGACCGATGAATGATCCCAGACCTTCCACGCACTACAGGGGATTTAACTACTTTGGAGGCTTTCGCTTCGAAAGACGTGTCAGCGCAACACTGACAGTTGTTAATATAGTTGAGCTTGAAGATTATGTACAAGGTGTTGTTCCTTATGAAATGAGCCCGAACTGGCCGATTGAAGCGCTTAAAGCTCAGGCAATTTGTGCCAGAACATATGCTCTATCCCAACTGAATAAACACAATACTGCTCATGGATTTGACTTATGTAATACTATGGATTGCCAGGTTTATAGGGGTAGAAACAACGCAAGCGCCAACTCGGACGCAGCAGTCACGGGCACAGCGGGAATGGTTGTAACATATAACGGCGCGCTCGCGCAGACATTCTATGTCTCGTCTCATGGCGGAGGCTCGGAAAACAATGAAAACGTTTGGGCGGGAACGGCTTTGCCTTATCTGCGAGGAGTAATAGATACATACGAGGACAGAGTTGCCTCTTTAATATCCAATTATAACTGGACATTTTCGATTTCACAGGAAAATATCACACAAAGAGTGCGAAATGCCGGCCATACGAGCGCTTCAACGATTGCCACACTGCGTGTCAGCCAATACTCACCGACAGGCAATGTTATCAGTGTAATAGCTACAGACACTAATGGCAGAGAGTATACATTCTCCCGCCGTGCGGGGCTTCAATCTCTCTTTGGTGCAACTCCGCTTCTCTCACAGCGCTTTAATATCGGAGAGGTAACATGGCGACAAGGAGGCACACTTTTTGTTAACAGCCCTGCTCAAGGTATCAATCTTAATGATTATAGGGTTATAACAGGAACAGGAAGCTCCACGATATCCGGATCTCTTGTGGCTATTGACGGGTCGGGTAATATCGTTAACGTTGTCGGAGGAGGCAGCGGTGTTTCTGCAGGAACTGCCACAGGTCCTGTAAACGGTAATTTTATCGTTACAGGAAGAGGCTGGGGACACAGTATCGGCATGAGCCAATGGGGTGCATACTCTCAAGCATTACATTTTGGCAGAACTGCCGAACAGATTATAAAGCACTATTTCACGGGAGTTCAAATTACACAAGCTTAGTAAAGTAGTTATCTATGCAAAAAAATGATTTCAGCTTTGATTTGCCTAAGGAATTGATAGCGCAAGCACCATTAAAAAGCCGCGAGGAGTCGCGGCTTCTTTGCTTGGACCGTATCACCGGGCAAGTCACGCACAGTCACTTTTATAAGCTGCAGGATAAGCTTAGCAGCGGAGACTGCCTTGTTCTCAATGACTCACGTGTTCTGCCTGCAAGACTTCTCGGCAGCTTGGAAACAGGCGGCTTTGCAGAGGTGCTATTATTGTCGCAGCAAGGTTGCCTATGGGAGTGTCTGGTGCGCCCCGGCAAAAAAATAAAAAAAGGAACAAGACTTGTTTTTGGTAACGGAGAGCTAACCGCTACGGTCAGAGACGTTCTCGAAAACTCAAACCGCTTGGTAGAGTTCCACTATGACGGAGTTTTTCAGACAGTACTCGAAAGCTTTGGCAAGATGCCTCTTCCTCCATACATTCAAAAGGAGCTTAAGGATGCCGAGCGCTACCAGACTGTATATTCACGTGAGCTTGGCTCAGCTGCTGCCCCAACTGCCGGCTTGCACTTTACACATGAAATGCTTTTAAAGCTGGAGCAGAGCGGAGTTAATATATGCTACTTAACCTTGCATGTCGGGCTTGGGACTTTCCGTCCGGTAAAAACAGATTTGATACATGAGCATAAAATGCATGCCGAGTATTTTTCCATATCGGAAGAGTCAGCATCAATAATAAATCTTACAAAAGAAAAAGGCGGCCGTGTTGTAGCCGTCGGAACAACGTCGTGCCGCACAATAGAGTCGGTTGCAGACATAAATGGCATGGTATCGGCAAAAGAAGGCTATACAGATATTTTCATCTATCCCGGCTATGAGTTTAAGTGCATTGATGGTTTAATCACTAATTTTCATCTGCCGGAGAGCACACTGATTATGTTGGTATCTGCTTTTGCCGGCAGGGAGAGTACACTTGAAGCTTATAAGGAAGCTATTAAAATGAATTACCGGTTTTACTCTTTTGGCGATGCTATGATTATTATCTAATAAAGCCACGTATAATAAAGCTAAAATGATATAAAGCCAAAAGGGGGGGTATACTCTGAAATCATAATCCGCTCTCGCAAAGATTTCAGACTATACCCCCTTTGGCTTTATATCATCAAAAAAACGAAAATAACTGCTATGTCATACGTTTGTAGGCTTTTTGTATAGCTCCGGCGACAATGCCATAAACATCGCACTCGTCCATGTAGTTAACACCCTGCTCGGTAGCGCCACCCGGTGTTGCAACGGCTTTAACTGTCTGTCTGAAATTACCGATATCTCCTGCATTTTTAAATGATAATGCTGCTATGTGCGAAGCGGTATCAAGTGAAAAGCCCATAGATTCACCCGCTGCTGTGAAAGCATCTATCAAATAAGCTGCGTAGCCAAGCCCGCATGCTGCAAAAGCCATAACTTTTTCAATTACATCATGTTCGGTTTCAAAAGCGAAGCCGAATTTATTAAATATAGCGGCTGTTTCGGCGGGTAGTTTTGTGTATGCAATAACACCCTCGTTTGTTGCTATTGCAAGAGATGGCATTGCGCGAGCCAAATCTACTTTTCCGATTAAAGCATATATATCATCAAAGGTTTCGCCTGCCATCATGCTTATAACGAGCTTGCCGCCAAGCGCATTATTATTTATCAGCCCTGCAATTTCTTCGAAGATATAACCTTTGACAACAATGCAAAAGATATCTGTGTCTGCTATCATTTGATTTATTTTATCCATAGGATAAACGTGAAAATGCTCCTTCTGTGCTAAAGAAAGAGCTTCATCGGACTTATCGCAAACGTATATATCATCGGCATTGACATCGCCGGTGCAAAGTAGTGCCGAGGAAAATGCTTTTCCGAGATTTCCAAAACCTAATATACCGAATTTCATATTTACTAAATTCAAACCGCCCGGGTTACTTTGCCGTCACGAAGACAGCGCGTGCAAACGTGGATGCGCTTTGGTGTGCCGTCAACAACTGCTGCGACACGTTTTATGTTTGGTTTCCACATACGGTTACTGCGCCTGTGAGAGTGACTTATTTTTATGCCAAAAGAAACACCCTTGCCGCAATATGAACACTTAGCCATTGTTTTTTCCTCCTATGTGTGCCGCTGTATGGACAGCAACGTAGATAGTAACAGAAATAAACGTGAAATGCAAGCAGAAAATCATGAAAAACACCATATAGCAGCAAAAACATCGAAAAACATTGCAAATCTTAGTATTTTTCTGTAAACTTAAAGAAAATTTGACTAACAGTAAAAACGGAGGGTAGTATCAGTGGAACAAATTTACAGCTACAAGCTATCAAAGCTGACAGATGACCTGCGTGCCGATATTGTATATAAATCCAGCGACTTTGAAGAGGTACTGATATATACCGGAGACGTACACCGCCCGGGTTTGCAGCTTGCAGATTTTTATGAGCATTTTGAGCCCACACGTATTCAACTCATAGGGCAGATGGAAGCATCATATATGGAAGGGCTGCCGAGAGAGGAGCGGCTTCGTAAGTGGGAAGCTCTTATGAGGCATAAGGTACCGGCGATTATTATGTGCCACGGTGCCGGAATTACAGGAGCTTTGCAGGAGTCTGCCGATAAGCATGATGTTACAGTTCTGAGCACTGCTACCCATACAACAGAGACAATGTCGAAAATAATCAGGCTTGTCAAGAGAGAAATCGCACCGCGCGTCACACGTCATGGTGTTCTTGTTGAAGTTTATGGTGTGGGGTTATTGCTTGTTGGTGAAAGTGGTGTGGGAAAAAGTGAGACGGCAATAGAGCTTTTGAAGCGGGGACACCGTCTCATAGCGGACGATGCTGTTGAAATAAAAGCAATTGATGTCAATGTAATCCAAGGAACAGCTCCGGACTTAATCCGGCACTATGTAGAGCTTCGTGGTCTCGGTGTTATAGATGTTCGCCAGATTTTCGGTTCAGGTGCGGTTAAGGATTATCAAAATATCCACCTGGTATGTAATATCGAGCTTTGGAAAAATGATGCAAAGTACGACAGGCTCGGAATAACAGAGAATACTGTTGATATTCTGGGTGTAAAGGTGCCGACAGTCACAATTCCCGTAAAGCCCGGGCGAAATCTTGCAGTTATTTTAGAGGTCGCTGCAATGAATCAGCGCCAGAAGTTTATGGGATTTAATGCAGCAGTCGAGTTTTCAAAGCAAATTGACAAGCATTTAGACGAGAAATTAATGGAAATGGCTTCAGAAAGTACAGATGATTGATTTACCTGATGTAACAGCTTTAATTGATGAGCCGATGAAAAACCATACAACGTTTGGCATTGGAGGTCCTGTATCGGTGATGTATTTTCCCGAAACTATCTTCTCAATGCAAAGGCTGTGCGGGAAGCTTCGTGAGTTGGATATTAATCCTTATGTCATCGGAAACGGCTCAAATCTGCTTGTTAGCGACAATAAGCATGATCTTGTCGTAATAAACACAACAAAACTACGAAGCATAAAGCTGACCGAAGCGGTCAGTGAGGCTCAAAAAACACAGGGATTGCAAGGAATTTGTGCAGACAGCGGAGTGTTATTATCGGAGCTTGCAGTGTTTGCGCATAAACACGGACTAAAAGGACTTGAATTTGCCCACGGTATCCCCGGGACTCTTGGCGGAGCTGTAGTGATGAATGCAGGTGCCTATGAGGGTGAAATAAAGGATGTTATTTTTTCAACAAGAGCTTATAACAGAAGCTCGGGTGAATACACATTAATAGAAAATGAGCACGAATTTTCTTATCGCACCAGTGTTTTCTCGGGCAAAACCGATATAGTGCTATCATCGGTACTGCATCTCGAAGCAGGAGATAAGGAAGCTATCGGACAGAAAATGGAGCAGCTTGCAAAGCGACGCCGCGAGAGCCAGCCGCTTGATAAGAAAAGTGCAGGCAGCACTTTTAAACGTCCAAAGGAAGGCTTTGCTGCTGCTTTGATCGAGCAGGCAGGATTAAAAGGCTTTTCTATAGGCGGAGCGCAGGTTTCGAGCAAGCATGCCGGTTTTGTAGTTAACAATGGTAATGCTGCATTTGATGATGTTATAGCGGTTATGGAGCATGTCTGCGATACTGTTTTAAAGCACAGCGGTGTTTTACTGGAGCCGGAGATTAAGGTCTTAAGATAGTCTTTTATGTTTTTAACGTAATAAATAAGGATAAGGGAAATTATGGACATTGTAATAATATCCGGAATATCGGGAGCGGGAAAAAGCCGCGTAGCAGCAGTTTTGGAGGACATGGACTTTTATTGCGTGGATAACATGCCGCTTGAGATGATGCCGAAATTTGCAGAGCTTTGTCTTGCTACACAAGGCAGGTATGAACGTGTTGCTCTTGTTACAGACGTCAGAGCGCTCAAAAAAATAGATGAGCTTTTTACTACATTTGATGAGATGAGAGAAATAGGATGTACATTGAAGCTTTTATTTATTGAGGCCGAAACTGAAACAATAGTAAGGCGTTACAAAGAAACAAGAAGACGCCATCCGCTTGATTCATCGGGCTCAAATCTTGAAGAAGCTGTTTTAAAGGAAATAGAAATGCTCACGCATGTCAGAGAAATGGCAGATGAAGTCATTGACACTACAGGTATGACACTTAGCAAGCTGCAGCACCGTTTGAATCAATTGCTTCTGGAGGAGACTGAGCATAAGTCATTAAATGTTACGGTCAAATCCTTTGGCTTTAAACACGGTTTGCCTGTTGAAGCGGATATTTTATTTGACGTGAGATTTGTTCCAAACCCGTTTTACATTCCGGAGTTAAAACCAAAAACGGGACTAGATGACATTGTTAAGGATTATGTGTTCGGATTTAAACAAAGCAATGATTTTTTTAAGAATTTCTGCGATATGCTGGATTTGCTGCTTCCTTATTTCATAGAAGAAGGCAGGCGGTACTTTGTTGTGTGCTTTGGCTGCACAGGCGGAAAACATAGGTCACCTGCGATGGCAGATGCACTTACTGAGTATTTGAGCGAGAAAGGTTATCCTGTCGATTGTGTTCACAGAGATATAAACAGAGAATAGAGTTCATTATGTCATATTCATCTAATACAAAAGCTGAGTTATGCAGACTTGCGCCCGAAGGCAGCTGCTGCGCCGTAGCTGAATGCTATGGGATGCTGCTTTTTGGCAACACGTTTAACATGCGGGAAATTAGGATAATTACCGGCAATAAATCTCTCGGAAATCGTATTGTTGCCTTATTTCTTAGCGCTTTTAACACATCTTTTGACATCATGCCGGACGAAGAGCAGCCGGGAAAGCAGGCATATGTAATAAACAAGGGAGACAAGATAGGCCGCATCTTTGAAACTTATGGGTTTTCGAAGGAGAACCTTTTGGCGCATCATGTAAATCTCGGAATTTTGGAGGATGATTGCTGCCGTATAAGCTTTATTCGCGGTGCATTTCTGACAGGTGGCGCTGTTACAGATCCAACTAAGAGTTATCATCTGGAAATTGTGACAGCTCATTATAATGTCAGCCGGCAAACATATTCGCTGCTGCTTGAGATGGAGTTTAATCCAAAAGAAACGTCACGTTCCGGTAACTATATCATTTATTTTAAACACAGCAGTGCAATCGAAGACTTTTTAACGCTAATCGGCGCTCCGATACATGCTATGGAGCTTATGTCTACTAAAATTGAGAAGGATATGCGAAATACTGTGAACCGTAAGGTCAACTGCGACACAGCCAATGTTACAAAAACAGTTGATGCAGCTGCAGCGCACATGGAGGCTATAGGGAAGCTCGAAGCAGACGGGGAACTTGAAAAGCTGCCTGATAAGCTCAGACAGGCAGCGGTGTTACGTCTTGAAAATCCCGAAATGAGTATAAAAGAGCTTGCAGATATTTCGGACCCGCCGGTGACAAAGTCATGTATGAACCATAGAATACGAAGGCTAATTGAACTGTCTTGCTAGATTTACTATTACTCTAAAACTGATAACTAAATAGCAGTCCCTTGTAAATCCGTCCGTTGACACAAAGGATTTCCAAGAGACCGCTATTTAGTTATCAGCGAAATAAAAGACAGATAATGTAGAAATTCTGTACTAATATACAAGTATTTTTGAATATTTTATTACAAACGGTTGACATAAGTGTTGATATCGTGATATAATTCACGGTGGAAGGATGTCCGCATTTATGTCTGCAAGGAGGTAGATATGAGAGTTTCCGGAGGATTTAATAATCTTAATAACATAAACAACCTGTTTAACACGTTGCATCAGGGCAAAACCTTAATGCATGCAAACAGGCTTTCAAGCAGCAAGGTCCTATTTCCCGATAATGTCGCGCCGGGAAAAGGGTCTTTTGATTCTGATGCGGTAGGATATGTAAATGATATCAAATCTGCTGCAAGCGGACTTACAAATGCGCTTAAGGATCTATCGGGACCGGCTTTTAACATCCGGGACATTAAGTCAAAGGATGAAGACGGAAACGAGACAACAACACGTGGTGTTGATGAGAAGAGAATTAAAAGTGCAGTAAATGACATGGTCAAAAATTATAACAATCTTTTTAGCGCAGCAGCAGACAACAGAGACCCGAAGGCTCAAAATCTTGCTTCCAGGACTATGAATATTGCAACCGCTTACTCGAGGTCACTGGCTGATATCGGTATTGGTTTTGACAACAGCGGCAAAATGACGGTTGATGAAAAGAAACTGGATACAGCATTGGAAAGTGGTAAGCTTCAGCAGTTCTTTACAGAAAACACAGGTAAAACCTTTGGATTCTCAGCATCACTCGGTAGGCTTGCTGAGAATGTCTCAAGCAATACTTCAAACTTTGTATCAAACTCTATGTTTGGAAATTCGCTCGGAGAGAACTTCTCTTACTCGGGTTTTGGAAATGCCAACTCACTTAATACTATGCGCTCAGGCTCAATATTTGACTTTACATTTTAGATTATACGTATATAATAATATCCCGCAGGGTTGCAAACAGCTCTGCGGGATTAAACTTTCTCTGCACTTAAAGTATGAGAAAAATCATGACTATGCCCTCGTAGTAAAACGGATATTACAAGCCCCTCCTAAGGGTTAGTTGCAGGTTCGATTCCTGCCGAGGGTGCAATGTCTCCGTTTAGCAAACAGAGTTTGCTTTACGGAGACATCTGGAAGAATGCTACGCATTCTTCTCGTACTAGCAAGACAGAGTGCACTTGTTTTGTTTTTAACTACATTAGTTATAATGTAGGATTGTTTCGTATGCAAAAACGTGTTATTATGTAGATATTGAGAATGCTTTTAACACTTGCATATATAATTTTGGAGGTATGATTTACCATGGGAGATACACGTAAGAAAAAAGAAGCAGCTGCAAAAGGTAAAGCAACAGTTCTTGCTATTGATGATTCTGTTGATGTTTTACTTATGCTAAAACTACTTTTGGAAGATAAGTATGATATTCATACACTATCAGAGCCGGGAAAGGTAAAGGATTTGCTGGCGGAGCTGACACCGGATTTGTTCCTTCTCGATTATAATATGCCTGAGCTGACAGGGTTTGATTTAATGCCTATTATCCGCTCGTTTAAAAAGCATGAGGATACACCGGTCATTTATTTGACAGCTGTTCGCTCGCTAGACTTTTTTACTGTAGCAACCCGACTTGGTGCCTGCGATTATATTACGAAACCGATAGACGCAGACAAGCTATGTGAAAAAATAGAAAAACATATTAACTCGTAAGTTTAAACAGTATCGGAGTATTAATGAAAAGCTCTCCTGCTAAGATAATTATTGTACTGTTAGTATTTATATTTATGTGCACTATAACCCCGCCCCGTGTTTTGGCATCTGCTGAAGCAATTGCAGCTCAGATAAATGCTATACACGGCTTATTTGCTGATGTCACAGGGGACACAGTAACAGTTACGGGCACAAATGAAAACATAACAACACCGTTGGTGCTTAGTATAAATACAGGGGTTACGGTAAATTGGGAAGCGACATATACCGGAGCGGTCAGCCCGGCAAGCTCGAGCATGATAACTATTGCCGGCAGCGGAACATTTAATGTCAGAAATTATGGTCTTATAAGCAATGCAGGAACCGGAAACACATTAAATGTTAGCGGAGAAGGCACTGCAATAAGGGTGTCAAGTGAAGGCACTGTCCAATCCTCAAGAAGCGGCAGTGCTATTTTTATTTCGGCAGATAATGTAGAAATCGATGTTGGTATGCAAGGTTATGTTATAAGCTTAGACGGAAATGCAAATGCAGCTATTCAAATCGGCAGCAGTTCTACTACATCAGGTACTGTGATTAATGTAAACGGTGGCTCTGTAATTTCTATTGGAACGGGATTTGCGATAAATGACGGAGCAGGCACAGCGCTTATAAATAATAATACAAAAATAAATGTTACAGCAGGTGTTGTAACAGCCGGAGGAAACAGCGCTATTCATTCGACAGGCATCCGCTCTGCAGTAGTAGCTAGTGGTGGTATCCTGTCAAACTCAGCGGGAAATAATTTAAACCCTGTTATTGATATGGTTGGAGATATCAGCGGTGCAGCTCCACCTTCTTATAATATAACCATAGGCGGGACAACTGTGGTACAAAGCTCATCTGCAAACGGTTATACCCTGCAGTCAAAAGGAAATATCCTTGTCCAAGGGAATGCACTCGTTACTGCAGTCAACGGGCGGGCGATAAACCTTGTGGGACTTGATTCCACCGCTCTTGTCGCAGGTGGTGTGATAGAGACAACAGGAAACGGCACTGCGATAAGCACAGCAACAACCAATGTTGAAACTGTGACCAGAGCATCTGTACAGGTTACAGGTGGTACAGTAACATCGGAAAACGGCCATGCAATCAACATTACGGGTATTGATTCAAAGGTTACGGTAAGCGGAGGTTTGGTGAAAACAGCTTCTGCATCAAATCATGCAATAAATGCATCGGGAGCGGGTGCCACAATAGAGGTAAGCGGATCTGCTGTTGTATCAGCAGAAAACGGAGATGCAATTCGCTCTGCGGCAGCAAACGGCTCGGCAGTCTCGGTGAGCGGAAGTGCTAAGGTTTCTTCTGTAAACGGGCGTGCCATTCAAGCAAACGGAGCAGGTGCCGGGGTCACAATAAGCGGTCCCAGCCAAGTTTACGTTTTAAATACAGGTAATGCAATCCGGTGTACAAACGGAACGGTCACATTAAACAGTGGATTTATCTTTGCGTATGGTACTAATGCGTCGAGTGTAATTAATTCGCCTCATATTGTAGTTCCCTCTATCTATGCTTTTGTTATAGCATGGAATGAAGTTTTATCGCCAAAAATATATGCACAAGGTACCGGTCCGTCATTAAATCCGGATCTTTATGACACTCTGTCTGCAGGCTATAATAATTATTTTTGGTATAACCATCCGACCTTGGGAGGCGGAATAAACTACTCATGGGGTACAAATACAGGGTTCTTCCAAATACCTGAGGTTTCTATATACGGAGATTATGGATTAATTTTCGTTTCAGCTACCGGATATATGTATCAGAACGTAAATAATGTTATTACTATGACCGGGAATGTTCCTGATTCTCCTAATAACGTTCGTTTTAACTTATATAACATGTTTCCGCCAATCCGCTGGAGCGGAGCTTCCGGTGTTTTGAACCTGCACGGCTTTTCCTGGACAACTAATACCTCGACCTCGACTCACGGAAGTGTTGCTCTTGATGCACTGACTATAGTTGGTGATACTAATATTATCGTAACCGGGGAGAGCACATTTGAAGCAGTACATCCAAACGCTGTGGGGATCAGGTTTTTATACGGGAACGAAAATATAAGCATTTCAGGTAACAGTTCTCTTAGAACAGTTGGCAGAAATGTTTCACCGGGGGTTGGTATTAACATAGATAATGGAGGAATATTATTAGAGGGAGGAACATTCATTGCGCAAGCTGATCAAGCAATCAGTTGGACGGGTTTAGAAACCGGTAGAATTACTACAAATCCTTCGATATTCGATTATAACTGGACGTTTTCACAAGTCTTTAACGGAGACGGAGGAACAACCGGGTATTTTAATACCTTTCCATACGACTTGAATGATGAAGATAAATTTGTAATGTTCAGACCGGTTACTCCGGTAAATCTTATTTCTGCAGTGCAAATTGGTGGAATAAGTAAAACTGCAGATTCTGTTGCTATCGAGCTTATATTTGACAAGCCGGTGAGTGGCTTAACCGTAGAAGATATAACAATTGCAAATAAAACCGGAGAGGTTGAAACAGGTGTACTGAACGGTACGGGGACAACATGGGTATTAACACTTGCCGGTGTTAATAAAGAAGGATTAATAGATATTGAAATCAGCGAACATTTTGAAACATTCTATGTTTCTTCAAATAAGCAGGAAAATGTAGAAGTATATAAAGCTGAAATAACCCAATTTGATATATTTTTAAGCAATACTGTTCAAGACGGTGGTGACTTTGAAAAACTCTTTGAGTTTGAAATAGTTTTTGCAAGCGACCCCCGAGAGCCTCAGCCGGTTCCGCTGACTACAGACCCGGACAATCCCGATGCTTATCTTGTTACTTATGCAAATCCGCTTTCACTGCCTCCCGGACGGATTATCGGTGAAAACGATAATGTACTGCTGTTAAAGCATGGCGAAGCTGTGAAAATATACGGCCTTCCTGTCGGTTTTTACTATGTTATTGAGCATTCAAATAAAGGGTTTGTAACTGCGTTTGATATAGATTCCGAAGGCTGGTTCACAGCACCGGAAGGAGTATCGAGGATATTTCGACTCTCGTCGGATATGCTAATAGATACTTTTAACTCCATTGTTTTAGAGGAGCAGGGAGACCCGGAAAGACCATTTGATCCGGGCGATCCTGAAAGATTTATACCTCCGGATTCATATAACTTGTTATTATCAAAAACTGTCCAAACGGGGGGCGATACTGACAGGCTGTATGAGTTTGAAATATTTGTGCTTGAAATTTCGGGTAGTCCTCCGGCTGCTCCTGTTTCTGCAGATACGACTGATACGGATACGTTTTTTATAACGTTTGGTGATGGCACGTTGCTGCCGCCGGGACGGGTCACAGGAGCTAATCACAGTGTATTTTCACTTAAACATGGCGAAACCGTAATGATACGGAATCTTCCGATAGGAAGCTATATCATTACGGAACACACAAATGAAGGGTTTATTACTTCGTTTAATATTAATTCAGAAGGCTGGTCTGAGGCACCGGGTGGTGTATCGGGACGTATAAGACATGATAAAATAACTTTAGCAGATTGCTTTAACTCAATCAACCCCGAAGGGTCACCGCAAACAGGCTCTTACCGTGACTATTCGTTATCTGTTATTATACTGATTTTTGGAATTATTTCCTTTGCAGGCGCAGAAATATACCGCAGAAAACATATAACCAATTCAAAATAACCATTCTATTCATCGGTGTACATTGACACGCAGTGGAGAGCGGTATTGGTTTTTACTATGCGTTTGCTCTGTTCAACTCTGGGATACTCGATATCATCGTAGTCTATTTCACGGATAATACCGATTGTTCCATCAGACATTGTAACCGGTTTATCTATTAGCTCTTTAGGTAAGTTTTCTTTAAAAATACTGACAAGCTTACTGTCCAAAGCCGCAGGGCACAAGGTGTTAAGAAGCGCTAATACGGCAAAAGGACTGTGTGGTGCTTTAAAAACACGTTTGGAAACCATAGCATCATAGATGTCGGAAATAGCTGTTATGCGAGCTTCCAAAGGTATGGCATCGCCGGAAAGACCTTTGGGATAACCGCTGCCGTCGAGACGTTCGTGGTGTGAGCTTGCTGCAAGGCGTACATCCTCGGGGAAATCGGAAAGCAGCTCATATGTATGAATGGTGTGCATTTTAATAACCTCATACTCAACCAGGGTGAGCTTGCGGGGTGCTGTTAGTACCGAAGGTGGCATAAATGTGTTTCCGCAGTCGTGCAAAAGACCGATTAAAGCCAGTTTGTCGATTTGCGCTCTGTCAAGACCCATCCATTGGCCTATTAAACCGTTTAGCATTCCAACGTTTACCGAGTGGCGCTGCAGATACTCGTCGACCGGAGCCATAGAGTTTATAAGTGACATAACAACGTCCGGTGGTGTTGATACAACACGATCGGAAATTGCACCTGCCACGGTATTTAATGATTCTTGATTTATGCTTTTTTTATCGGCAACACCTTCGAGCAGCTTTGATGCTGAATCTTTAAACTCTGTATAGCCTGTGTTTTTTTCAACCTCGCTGCGGCTGTCAATATCAATGTTTGGCCGTTTTGACACCATTGTTTGATGAGTGCGCCCCGTGACATAAATAGTGTCCCTGCCTTTATTAATTCTATGTATTCTTTCAATTTGGTCTGCATCTAAGGTATTACCTGATCTGATAAGGAGCATCTCTCCGTCGGCATCATAAACATCATCATGTACGACCATACCGTCGTACAAAAGCCTGACCGAAACCGGCATTAATACATTTTTGTTGCTGTCACTCATCAAAGCTCCCCGGTGTTAAAAGGCGGTTTACTGCTATACAAAACGGCACCCGTAGTCGGTTGCCACGGACCCGTTATCAAGGTGATTCATAACCTCTGCAATAAGATGCTTCATTGCTCCGCTGATTGTCATGTGCATTGTGAACTTATCTCTGTCATTAAATGAATAAAATGGTGCGGTAAAACGCACACCACTTGTACTTATGTTTTTTAGAACCACTTTTACAGGCTTAAGCAGCTTATACTGCTGGCCGTCGATAACAAGCTTATCTATCAAAGCAGGAGTATTAACATTAAAACGCGAAGCTGTGCGGTTTTCCTTAAGCTGCCCCTGGAACATGGCAATAAACAAAGCTCCGCCGATTTTTTTAATCTTTCCCTGATACTCACAAGGCACGGAAGAAGTAAGTATTAAAAGCTTGCAGTCATCGTTAGCCTTTAAGGAAACAGGCATGGTGTTTACACGGATTTGCTTATCTGCCTTATCATGCTCTTTAACCACTGTATTAACTAAGTGGTTGCCTTCCATGTCATATATTAAGACAGAGTTACCGGTATAGTCTTCGGTTAGTCCAACCATGTGTATACTCCTTGCAACAGTACAGGGTTATCCGGATAAGGCACATCTGCAATTATATCATATTTTATTACAAATCGTCAAACTATTGTATTAAACAACAGTATAACAAAGCGCAACAATATTTATTGTAATATATAGAAATTATTGTTATACTTAATAGTACTTTTTTTAAGAGAGCTTTTATGCGAAAATGAAAGGAATGGTCAAAAATGTCACCGAAAAAAATCATTATCATAGGTGCAGCAGGGAGAGATTTCCACAATTTTAACGTTTTTTACAGAGATAATCCCGATTACAATGTTGTTGCATTTACGGCAGCGCAAATCCCCGATATAGCAGGCCGTAAATATCCGGCAGCTCTTGCGGGCAGGCTCTACGGTGACGGAATTCCGATTTATGAGCAAGCGGAGCTTGAAGAGCTGATAAAAAAGTATGATGCAGATGCTTGTGTGTTTTCGTACAGTGATGTCCCATACTCGTATGTAATGAGCCTCGGAGCCAAGGTTAACGCAGCCGGCGCAGCTTTTACGATGCTCGGACATAAAAACACTATGCTCAGGAGCACAAAGCCGGTGATTGCAGTCGGTGCTGTGCGCACAGGCTGCGGCAAGAGTCAGACCTCGCGCCGTGTAGCAGAAATCCTTATGGCAAATGGCAAAAAAGTCATTGCTATACGCCATCCGATGCCTTATGGAGACCTCGAAGCGCAAAAGGTCCAGCGATTTGAAACGATTGAGGATTTAGTCAAGCATAAGTGCACGATAGAGGAAATGGAAGAGTATGAGCCGCACATAACACGGGGAAATGTTATTTATGCCGGTGTAGATTACGAGGCTATATTACGGGCGGCAGAAAATGACCCGAAAGGATGCGACGTTATACTTTGGGATGGCGGAAATAACGACTTTCCGTTTTATAAGCCTGACCTGATGATAGCGGTTACAGACCCACACCGGCCGGGGCATGAGCTTTCGTACTACCCCGGTGAGGTAACACTCCGCCTTGCTGATGTTGTAGTTATAAACAAGATAGACAGTGCGGATTTCAAAGACATTTTGACTGTCAGAGAAAGCATAGCCAAGGTAGCGCCAAATGCAACCGTAGTTGATGCAGCTTCCACTATAAGTGTTGAAAACCCTGAAATTATCCGTGGCAAAAGAGTACTTGTTGTAGAAGACGGCCCGACACTGACACACGGTGAGATGAAAATTGGCGCCGGAATCGTTGCAGCAAAACGTTTTGGAGCAGCGCAGCTTGTAGACCCGAGACCATTTGCGGTTGGAAAGCTGGCAGAAACATTCCGCAACTACCCGAACATAGGCACACTACTGCCTGCGATGGGATATGGGGAAGAGCAGATGCGGGACCTCTCGGCGACGATAGAAAAAACTGACTGTGACAGTGTAGTGATTGCAACCCCTATAGACCTTTCCCGTGTTATAAAAATAAACAAACCAAGTACCAGAGTTGATTATAGCTTGCAGGAGATAGGCCATCCGGATATGGAAGATGTACTGAAGGATTTTATTAAATGAAACTCTCTTTATCCGGTTCGGAAGCGGTTACACTTACCGGACAGACAATAGATAAGCTTATTCGCTCCGGAGACGGAGATGCTGCGCTTTTGTACCTTTATATTTTACGGACAAACGGACAGAGCACCGATGAGCAGGCTGCAAAAGCGCTTGATAAAAGCAAGGGTTGGATCGCGTCGGCAACAGCTATGCTCTCACGTATCGGGCTTGTGCAGGTAGAAACGGATGCAGTTTCCGGTAAAAATACTCAAGTGACAGGCGAAAGGCTTTTGCCGGAACAGCGCGACTATACCGAAGATGATGTCAGAGCAGAAATAGCATCGGGCTCGGATTTTAGTATAGTTATTGATGAAACACAGCGCAGGCTGGGAAAAATACTTTCGCCGGATGATTTACTCAGGCTCTTTGGTATTTATGATAATCTGAGATTACCGCCTGAGGTTATACTGCAGCTTATCACACACTGCATAAACGAATGCCACACAAGAGGTGACGGACGGACTCCGTCAATCCGGTATATAGAAAAAGCGGCATACACATGGGAGCGGGAAGGTGTGCTTACAATTGAAAGAGCAGAGGAGTACCTGAAGTCTCTCGAAATACGAAAAAGCAACAGGGGCAAAATTAAACGGGTACTGCAAATAAAAGACCGCGAGTTTTCTGAAACAGAGAAACGGTATATAGACAGCTGGATTGATATGGGTATTGAGCCGGATGCTATAGCAATAGCTTATGATAAAACAATTATCAAAACAGGCACGTTAACATGGCCATATATAGACACAATAATAAAAAGCTGGAGCTCAAAAGGGATCACAACTGCGCAGCAGGTACATGAAAAAGACGGGAATCAAGCAAAAAGCAAAACCGGAGCAGCAGGCTATAATCAAATGCAAAAGCACGGGAATCCCAATAGCGAAGAAATGGAGCGTATGACCCGTATTCTAAATAAAATTAAGGAAGAGTAGTAATGGCTATAGACGGTAAGCTCTTGACAAAAGCAAGAAACACACTTGAAGAGAAACGAAAAGAGAGCAGTAAACTAATTGATAAACGTACACAAGAGGTCTATACAAAAGCTCCGCATATACGTGAAATAGATATGCAGCTGCGTGCTACTATGACTGAACTTATAGGAGCTGCTTTTGGAGACTCCGGAAGGATAAAGGATATACGTGAAAGAAACCTAAAGCTGCAGGAGGAGAGGCGAAACACTCTCGTATCAGCAGGGTTTGCCTCAAGCTACCTTGATGAGAGTTATATATGTGAAAAATGCAATGATACAGGTTATATAGGTACTGACATGTGTCAGTGTCTTTTAGAGCTGTATAAAGAAGAGCAAAAGGTATCACTGAGCAGCTTATTAAAGCTTGGAGATGAAACATTCGAAAGTTTTAGCTTGACTTACTATGAAGACGAGCCTGCACAAGGGGCAGGCATATCGCCACGCAAAAGTATGGAAATTGTTTATGAAACCTGCTTAGAGTATGCACGCAAGTTTGGACCAAAATCCATGAATTTGTTTTTTAACGGAGCACCGGGTCTCGGAAAGACATTTTTATCCGCATGTGTAGCGCGTGTTGTAGCAGATAAGGGATTTTCGGTTGTTTATGACATGGCGGGAGCGATGTTTTCAAAATTTGAAGATGATAAATTCCAAAAATCTGACAATCCCGAAGAAGCAAGAGATGAAATCAAAAGGTATTTGGAGTGTGATTTGCTGATAATCGATGACCTTGGTACTGAACTGACAACTGCTTTTACAATTTCTACACTTTATGAGATAATAAATACCAGACTGGTTACATCAAAAAAGACTTTGGTTAACTCAAATATGACAATAGATGAAATGCGCCGTCGTTACTCACCGCAAATAATGTCACGTCTCGAAGGCGAATATCAGGTATTGACATTTTATGGCGAGGATATCAGAAAGAAGAGGAACAATTTGTGTTAATTAAAATATTAGTGGTCGGGATGATGCAAAATAATTGCTATGTAGTCACGGACGAAGCTACCATGAAGTGTGTTATAATCGATCCCGGTGCAGAATCAGGCACAATTCTCGATTATATCGAATCAAATAAGCTCAAACCTGAAGCAATCTTTATAACACACGGGCATTTTGACCATTCCATGGCACTTGATGCTGTGCTTGATGTTGTAAATATCCCCGTGTATATCAACAAAAAAGAAATCAGCCGCAGCGGAGAGCGCGAGCGGCATTCAATTGACGAAAATAAAAATATGAAGTATTGCAAGGACGGGGATGTTATAACAATCGGAAATCTGGATTTTCTTATTATTGACACTCCCGGTCATTCACCCGGTTCAATTACCATAAAATGCAATGATGCACTTTTTACCGGAGATACTTTGTTTGCGGGAGACTGCGGGCGTACAGACCTTGAAGGCGGATGCAGAGATACAATCTTAAAATCGCTTAAGCGTCTTGCAGCGCTTGAAGGTGACTATGAGGTATATCCGGGACATGAGGACTCATCTACTCTTGATTTTGAGCGAGCAAATAATCTTGACATGAGAATTGCCACAGGCGACATAACATAAATTTGGAGACTAAATTATGCCATATCCTTACAGTATCAATGAAATAAATAAGCGTGCAAAAAGCGATCCCAAGGGTTTTGCGCAAGAGTGTGAGGCGATTTACAACAGAAAGGTCATGGAAGCGGCGGCAAGTATACATGAAAGAACAGCTCTGAGCCGTGTGGTGTTCCTGTCGGGGCCATCCGGCTCGGGAAAAACAACAACAGCGCAAAAGATATGTGATGCTGTCCGCAGCTTGGGTATTTATGCACATACAATCTCCATGGATAAGTATTACTTTGAACAAGACCCCGAGACAGCACCTCGTACAGCAGACGGCGAGTATGATTTGGAATCACCGTTTTGCCTCGATTTGACACTGCTCAATGAGCATTTTCACGACCTTGAAAAAGGAAAGGAAGTTATTGTGCCGCATTTTAATTTTAAAAAGCAGATGCGGGATGCAGATAAAGCTTTGCCTTTAAAGCTTGGTGATGATGAGATTGTTATTTTTGAGGGTATCCATGCCCTTAACGACATGCTGACAGATGAGCATCCGGATGCTTTTAAGCTATATATCAGTGCGCGCTCGGATATTGTCAGTGACAATGGCGACAGTGTGGTATGCTTTAAAAGAACGTGGACGAGACTGCTGCGCAGAGTTGTACGTGACAGTTTCTTTCGCGGAGCGGATGCCGGAGTAACACTAAAAATGTGGGACAATGTAAGAGACGGTGAGAAAAGATACATTTCTCCGTTTAAATATAAAGCGGACTTACTTTTTGATTCATCAATGGCATATGAAGTTCCTATCATGAAGCAGTATGCTCTTGAGGCGATTAAATCGATACCGGAGGGTACTAAACGACTCGAGGAGCTTCGGGCTGTGCACCCTGCGCTGATGGAGTTTGAAAGAATTGATGCTGATGTTGTTCCTCGGGATTCTATTTTGCGCGAGTTTATTGGCGGTGGTATTTATGAGCAGTAGCATGTGATAAAAGCACAAATTATTCAAGAGAGGGCAATATGTATGAGTATGAAAACAAGCAGGCATTCATTAATTTTCGGGCTGTCATATGCTTTAGACATTGCGGGAAAAAACAACCTTTCACATTCAAAAAGCACAGCATATGTTTCTATTATGATAGGCGAAAAGTTAGGCTTTGACGATGAGCAGATTATTGAGTTATATTATGCAGCTCTGCTTCATGATATTGCACTGAGCACAACCTATGATATGGTACAGCATTGTATAGACGGGCAGGAGATGCTCAGTAAGCTTCCTTTGCCGGGGAATATTGCGCAGATTGTATATTTCCACCACGAAAAAAATGACGGCACAGGGGTGTTTAAAGTCCCGCCGGAAAAGGTGCCTGTCAGCTCGCAGATAATATGCTTTGCCAGCGCTTTTGATGATGATTTCGGCAAAAGAGCGGATAAGTTCGACAGAAGCCTGTTTATAGAGGTGGAAGAGTGGCTGGATGAGCAAAGAAAGCATTACTCGCAGGAGATTATTGCAGCATTTGATAATTTACTGCTGTATGAGTCATTTTTGCTTAATTATGCAAACCATGAAGTGAAGTTTAACTTATCAAAAAATATTGTTGTTGATGATGATGTCTATTATGATTGTGAGGATATTACCAAGTTTGCCCGTTGTTTTGCAGACATAATCGATAAAAAAAGTCCGTTTACTTATACTCATTCCAATGGCATCGCTGATCATGCCAAGCTTTTTGCTGCTTTTTTGGGATATGATAAGAGTGTTCAGGACACAATGTACATAGCGGGGTTATTGCATGATATCGGAAAGCTTGATGTGCCGGTGGAAATTTTGCATAAAAATGATAAGCTCACTGCCGAAGAGCGGTATGAAATTAACAAGCACACCTACTATACCCGAAAGGTGCTCGAGCAAATTGAAGGGTTTGAAAATATCGTTGAATATGCTGCCAATCATCACGAGAAAATTGACGGCACAGGCTATCCATATCGTATTCCCGGTGAGAAAATGGGAGAGCTTGAAAGAGCGATGGCGATTTGTGATGTTTATCAAGCGCTCACCGAAGAAAGACCGTATAGGGTCAGCTTGTCACCGGATAGAGTCTGGGGAATTATTGACGGCATGGCAGAGCGGGGTCATCTTGATGCTTCCTTAATCGCAAAAGCAAAAGTAGCTTTTGCCGAGGAGGAAAAAGCAAAAGAGTAAAGCAAAAGAAAGTTATAAAATGTTATAAAGTTATATAAAATTGGTCGGAGTGCTCGGGCTCGAACCGAGGGCCTCCTGGTCCCAAACCAGGCGCGCTACCAACTGCGCCACACCCCGTCCTCTTTTAGTGCCGCTAAGTATATATCACTGTATGAAATCTGTCAAACTTCGTCTTCTTCAGGGAGCTTCGCAAACTCTGTTACAAAATCTTCTCTTTCATATATCTTATGCAGCTGTCTGTAAAAACCGGAGTCGATATCACGGAGGACACCCTCGCGTATACGAAAGCGCCAGTTGCCCGATGGAACACCGGGAGTATTTATACGTGTATCCTGACCGTAACCAAGTAAATCTTGAATGGGAACTATAGCAAGTGAGGATGAGGTCATAAATAATACACGCATCCAGGACTTTATAACCTCGCAGTTTGGACCGCCAATATACCAGTCACCTTCAAAGCCTGCATAAAACAGAGCTTTTTTACGATCCTCCGAGTCGAGTGAAAAAATCCATGCAAGAAGTGTTGTGTTGTCATGGGTGCCTGTATATGCCACGGATTCCTCGGGGAAATTATGCGGTAAATGCAAAGGGTCGCCAAGAAAACCAAATTGCAAAACACGCATACCGCGAAGTCCCGTTTCTTTAAGCAGCTGTTCGACCTTACTGTCAATAATTCCAAGGTCTTCAGCAATAACGTTAAGCGAAAAATCACCAAATGCTTTGTTAAGCGCATTAAACAGTGCCATACCGGGGCCACGCACCCATTTCCCGTCTTTTGCGGTGTCAGAACCGCCGGGAATGCGCCAATAGCTATCAAAAGCACGAAAATGGTCAAGACGTACAACATCGTATCTGCTCAGTATTGCTTCGAGACGGTTAACCCACCATTTATAACCTTCCTTCTCAAGTAGCTTCCAGTTATATATCGGGTTGCCCCAGCATTGACCTTCGGGTGTGAAATAATCGGGCGGTACTCCACCTATAGCGGCAAAATTACCGTTTGTATCAGCATCAAACAACTCCCGTCTGCTCCATACATCAGAGCTGTTTTCTGAAACATAAATAGGCATATCGCCTATTAAAGAAACACCGCGCTCTGAGGCATAGTCCCGGAGCTTCTGCCACTGCAGGTCAAAGAGCCATTGAATAAATCTTTGAAATTCAATTTCATGGCTATTATTTTTACGAAATTCATTTATTGCTGCTTTATCATGAGCCCGCAGAGCATCATCTTGCCAGTCAAACCAGGGCTTAGACTCGTTTTGCAGCATTATAGAGATATAAACTGCATACTCGTCAAACCAGAATGGGTTAAACTGCTTATAGGCATCATGCTCCTCGCTAAGGCGTGAAAAAGCTGTTCTGAGGATTTGCCATTGCTTGCCTCTGACCATGTCATAATCTACAAACAGGTCGCTTATATCCTCGCGGCGCTGATAGAGCTCGTCTTCGTTAACCAGCCCCATTTCCAAAAGCATTCTGGGGTCTATCAGCATTGGCTCACCTGCAAATGCCGATATACACTTGTATGGAGAGTTACACATACCGGCTTGCTCAACCGGCAAAATTTGCCACGCATGAAAGCCTGCCTCACACAGAAAATCGATGAATTGATAAGCCTCAGAGCCTAAAACACCAATACCATATGGACCGTAAAGCGCTGTAATAGGCATTAATATGCCCGAAGAGCGCGGAAACTTACGTTTAAGCATTATAACACCTCACTTATAAATTAGTAGCCTTGCAATTGTTGACAAATTAACCGCAGGATAACTTGCCTTAGGTGTAAGAATTTTTAAGTTCTTACACCTTCCAGATGTCTCTGGCATAATTTTTGATAACCTCGTCACTTGAGAAAATACCCGAATGTGCAATGTTCATTGCGGACATATAAGACCATTTGTCCGGGTCTTTATATAGATTTGTTATTTGAATTTGTGCATCTATATACGCATCGAAGTCCTTAAGTACGAAAAATTCGTCATTATGTGTTATCAGCGAGTCGAAGATATAGGGGAAGTCCGCTTTTAGAGCATCCTTCCAATCGGAATTGATGAAGTCATGAACGATTCGCTTCAGACGCTGATGATGTGATAAAAACTCGCGACTGTTGTAGCTTCCGTTGCGACGAAGCTCGAACACTTCGGGAACTGTGAGTCCGAACGGAACATAGTTACCTTCTCCAACGGCATCAAAAATCTCAATGTTTGCACCGTCGTGAGTACCGATTGTAACAGCACCGTTCATCATAAACTTCATATTTCCTGTGCCGGAAGCTTCCATGCTGGCTGTAGAAATCTGCTCACTGACATCGGAAGCAGGGAAAATCATTTCGGCGAGAGAAACACGGTAATTTTCAAGGAAAACGACTTTTATAAGGTCTCTTACTCTCGGGTCATTATTGATTCTGTCACCTATTACCGAGGTGAACTTAATAATCTCCTTGGCAAAATGATAGCTTGGAGCAGCTTTTCCTGCAAGTATAAACGTTCTTGGTGTGATTACATTGTCAGGCTTATCAAGAAGGTCATAGTATAAATCTACGATATTAAGCAGGAGCAGCAGTTGTCTTTTATAAGCATGGATTCGTTTAACCTGGACATCAAAGACAGAATCCGGGTTTATTATGATTCCGTTTTTCTCCTCTATCAGCTTGGCTAACTGTATCTTGTTATAACGTTTTATCTCTCGCATTTTTGTCCAGAATGCTTTGTCTTTTACAACACCCTTCTTATCAAGCTGTTCCAGTTGCAAGGGTTCTCTTATCCAATCGTTGCCGATTGCCTCAGATATGAGGTCACTTAATTTCGGGTTTGACTGGAGTAACCATCTTCTGTGTGTTATTCCGTTTGTTTTGTTACTGAAACGATCGGGGAAAACTTCTGCAAAGTCGCGGAAAAGCTCATTGCGTAAGATTTCGCTGTGGACCTTTGCAACACCGTTGATAGTATGGCTGCCGACTATTGCAAGAAATGCCATGGAAATCTCACCATGATTAACAATTGCCATGCTTGAAACCTTACCCATGTCGCCGTTGAAGCGCTCTGTGAGTAATCTGCACCAGCGCTCGTTAATTTCACGAACAATCATATGAACACGCGGAAGCAGATGTGCAAATGAATCCTCGGGCCAGCGCTCCAAAGCTTCCGGGAGTATTGTATGATTTGTGTAGGATATTGTCTTTACAGTAATTTCCCAAGCCTCGTCCCAACCAAGACCTTCTTCGTCCATCAGAAGTCTCATAAGCTCGGGAACTGCAAGTGCTGGATGAGTGTCATTTATGTGTATTGAAACATGTTGATTCAAAGTTTTAACACTACCGTAATGCTTTTTATAGTGTGAAATAATGCTCTGTAAACCTGCCGACACAAAGAAATACTGCTGTTTGAGCCGGAGCATACGGTTTTCATAGTTTGAATCGTCCGGATATAAAACCTCGGAAATCGCTTCGGCAGAATATTTTAAAGAAACAGCATTTAAGTAATCGCCACTTGAAAACGAGCTGTAGTCAAACTGCTGTGTTGACTCTGCACTCCAAAGCCTGAGTGTATTGACGGTGCCGTTTTCATGTCCGGGGATAGGCACATCATAAGGCATTGCTATTACTGAGTTATAGTTTTCGTGGTGGAAGTAAATTCTGTCACTGACAGCTTCCTCACGGATATTGCCAAAATACTTGACCAGAACCGACTTGTGCGGTTTTTTTACCTCCCAAACCGACTCGTTCTTCAGCCAGTTATCCGGCATTTCGACCTGGTGTCCGTCAACTATTTTCTGCTCGAACAAACCGTATTTGTAGCGAATAGAGCAACCGTTGCCGGGGATGCCCAGAAACGCAAGAGAGTCCAAGAAACATGCAGCAAGCCTACCGAGACCTCCGTTGCCGAGCCCGGGGTCAAGCTCGACGGCATAAATTTCTTCAGGGTTAAGACCAAGATCGCTCAGCGCTTCGTTACATACCTCCATAAGACCGAGCGACATGATATTGCGCTCGAGCATTGGACCGAGCAAAAATTCCAATGAAAAATAATAAACCTGCTTTTTTGAATCATGCTTATATGTATTTGCTCCACTTCTTGTCCACTGCTTCATTATCTGATCTCTGATAAGTGAAGCGAGAGCGACATAGCAATCATCAATCGTAGCATCATCAATGGTTATGCCGCGGAGAACCTCAAGCTTGTCCAAAAACAGCATGGAAAATATATCCTTGTCGCTATAATTCATTACTGTGCCTTGTGTCTTTTTGTTTTTCTTTTTTGTAATAATATCTAACATTTAAAAATTCCTACCTCACTTGCTTTGATTTTTATCGTTGAAATAGCGCTCTGGCGAAGAATGTCATAGTTAAAGTCCGGTGCAATGATAGTTTTCTCGTTATCTGATGCATTTACAGCTATTAAAACACGCTGTTTATCTTTGCCGCGGGTGAAGACAAAAAGTCCGTCGCGCGCTTCGATAAGTGTGTATTGCCCATTTGAGAAACAAGAGTGCTCCTTACGTATCGCTCCCAAGCGGCTATACCAAGCAATTAGCTCCTTGTCTTCGTGACCCCATGGATAACACAGTCTGTTAAAGGGGTCTATACAGCCCTCAAGTCCTGCTTCGTCACCGTAATATACACAAGGAACACCCGGTAGTGTAAATTGTAGTGCTGCTGCGAGCCGCAGTCGCTTCTTGCCGAGAGCAAGCTGTTTATCACTGAGCTTAAAATGTGACATAAGAGGTTTGGTTTCAGGTGTCTTTGCGCCGCTTAGAACTGTCAAAATACGCATTGTATCGTGTGTACCGATGATATTCATCAGTGAGTCTAACACTTTTTTGGGATAGTTTTTGCAAAGAGAAGCCATAACAGATGCGAGCTTGCTTACATTATTGTCAAGAAGGTAGCAAATTATTGCGTCCTTCAGAGGATAGTTTGTGACACTGCCCAGCTGACCTCCGAGAAAGTAACGGCGTCTGACATCGTAAGAGACTTTATTAGAGGCATCTTCCCAGACCTCGCCGGTTATAAAGACGTTTTTGTCCTCTCTTCTCATTGCTGCGCAAAGCGGGTCAAGAAAAGTATCGGGGAGCTCATCGACAACATCAAGCCGCCAGCCGGAAACACCATACTTTACCCAATGAGCTATAACACCGTCCTTACCACAGATAAAATCCCTGTAACTCTCGCTGTTTTTATTGACTGCAGGTAACAATTCGATGCCCCACCATGAATCATAAGTACCATCGTCAAGAAACGTAAACCAATCTTTATACGGTGACTTATTACGGTCTTGATAAGCTCCTAAACTGTCGTGCCGACCGTAGCGGTTAAAGTACAAACTGTCGCTGCCTACATGATTAAACACACCGTCAAGTATGATTTTTATGCCTTGCTTAGCTGCTATCTTGCATAACTTTTCGAGAGCTTCATCACCGCCAAATGCCTCATCGACCTTCATAAAATCACCGGTATCGTATTTATGGTTTGAATCGGCTTTAAAAACAGGGCTTAAATAGATGCAAGTGACACCAAGTTCTTTGAGATAAGGCAGCTTCTCTATAATGCCGTATAGGTTTCCACCAAAAAAATCGTTATTTTTGATGATTCCTCTTTCGTCCGGAAGATAGTACGGGCACCCGCCCCAATCAGCTCTGTGTACTGCTCCCGGTGCAAGGCTACCCTCTGAGCTGCTTGCAAAGCGGTCTACAAAAATATGGTAGATGACTCCGCCTTGTATCCAATCAGGGTTGACGGGCTCCGGCTTATAAACTGTTATTTGGAAACCACTCCCGGCATATTCGGGAACTGTGAAGGTTGCATTAAAAGCGGAATCAATCAAAAAATAATAAAAGAACAAACCGGGTGTATCAAAACTAAGCTCCGCCTTATACACATCATAATTACCGATTACCCGGTCATAATCCATGGAAATCTCGCGAACCTTAAAGCCCTCGGGATATAAGCACACGCGTGGATTAGAAGCTTCACCGCGTTTTAGCTTTATTTGTAAGGTTAAAGTGCCCGGAATCTCAATGGCAGCACACGGATTTCTGTGAAAAACATCATTTTCATCAAAGAAATACATTACTTATTCTCTAATTCTCTATATAAATTGCTGTAAGCTGTAGCGGATTTTTGCCAGCCAAAGTCGAGGCTCATGGCTTTGCGCACAAGGTTTGTCCAGTCTTCCTCTTGATTTGTGTATAAATCAATAGCACTATGAATAGCTTCCATGAGCGCACGTGTATTATAATCTTCAAAAACAAATCCGTTACCGTCGCCAAGACGGCAATCACGGATAGTATCACCAAGACCACCTGTATGACGGACAATAGGAATAGTTCCGTAGCGGCAGGCAATCATTTGAGCAAGACCGCAAGGCTCACTGCGCGAAGGCATAAGCAAAACATCAGCACCTGCATAAATCATACCGGCAATCTCCGGATTATATGCAATGCTGACCGCTACCTTGTCGGGATGATGAATTGCTTTATCCTCAAAGAAAAGTTCGTATGAATGCTCTCCCGTTCCGAGCAGTAAAAACTGGACATCAAGCTTGATAAGGTCATCGAGTAAAAATGTAATCAAGTCAATGCCTTTATGTGAAACAAGGCGCGAGACTATGCAAAAGAGCATTTTGCGCGGAGCATTGGGAAGCTTAAAGAATGATTGAAGCTTCTTTTTGCTTGCTTTTTTTCCTTTAAGGTTATCGGCAGAAAAAGTATTTTTGCCCAAAAGCGGATCTGTCTCGGGATCATAGGTTTTTGTGTCAATACCATTGATGATACCACTGAGCTTATATGCATTTTCCCTGATAATCGGCTCTATGCCAAAGCCGCCTGAAATCTGAATTTCATCGGCATAAGAAGGACTGACAGTAGTAACCTTGTCGGCACACACAATAGCACCCTTCATAAGATTTATGCAATTGTCATACCACACAAGATTAATGTCTTTTTCTGAAATGTCAAAGACATCATGGAGTATATGAGGCGGCATTTGCCCCTGATACTCAATATTATGAATGGTAAACACTGTTCTGATATTGTCATATTTACCGGCAAAATGTGTTTTAAGGTAAATAGGAACGAGTGATGTTTGCCAGTCATGGACGTGAATTACGTCGGGCACAAACTTTGTGATTTCAATCGCAGCAAAAACAGCTTTTGAGAAGAATGCAAATCTCTCACCGTCGTCAACATAACCGTAAGCATCCTCGCGGTCAAAATAACGCCTGTTATCGATGAAATAATAAGTAACCCCGTCCTGGGCAAGCTCAAATACCCCGCAATAAAGCGTCCTCCATGCAAGTGTTACTTCTGTCGAGCCGAGAAACTTCATTTGCGGCTCATATTTACTTCGAAAACGAGCATACAATGGTGCTACTATGCGAATGTCTAATGATTTGTCGTTCTCGGCGAGAGAAGCAGCAAGCGCACCTGCAACCTGCCCCATACCTCCCGTTGCCATAAAAGGTACTACCTCTGAAACCGCGTTTAGAATTTTCATTTTCTTCTTTCTGGGCATTATCAAAACCTCCTTCGTATAACTCGTTAAATAACCCGTCCCATTTCAATATATACAGGATATGTTCTATATCCAACCATTTTACGGTTTTCCGAAATTTTTACCATCCGGTCTGTTATTATGCAATCAAGTGATGCGCCGTTTTCAACGACTGTATCGTCTTGCAGGACACAGTTTTTGACAACTGCTCCCGGCGCTATTTTTACGTTTCGGCATATAATACTGTTAATAACAGTACCGTCTATCCGGCAACCATCGGCTATAACAGAGTTTTTGATATCCGCCTGCTTGCCGTACCTTGTCGGCAGAGAGTCCCAAATATTAGTAAATATTTGCCTGCCTTCAAAATCAAAGAGTGAATTTCGCTTGTCGATATCAAGCACGTCCAGATTGTAATGGAAGAAGGTTTCGACAGAGCAAATGTGTGCGGAATAACCTTTAAACTCAAATGCTTCGACCTTCATGTTGCTGAGTGCTTCGGCAAGCAGAACACGTGAAAACCGGAACATGCCGCAGTTTCTTTCTCCTGCAGTCAGTTGAATAAACACGCGCTTGTGCATTATATAAGCGCCAAGAGAAACGTTTATTGTGTCAGTGGCAAGCGGTGCAGGCCCGATACCTGTGACCCTGCCTTCTTCAGAAATTGTGAAAACAACTGTATTTTCGCGCTCGCCCGGAGTGATTGTCTTTTTTGTGTAGATAGCCGTAACATCAGCGCCACTCTTCCTGTGAGCCTCGAATGCCGCGCGGTAGTTCATGTTATAAACTACACTGCTGTCGACAAGGACAACATAATCCTCTTTTTTCTCGGTGAGAAACAAGGCTGCTCTTTGGAGCGGGCCGTCAAGCTCGTTATTTACACTGCGCCGCTCGTCTGCGTAATATGGCGGGAAAAATGTTACACCGCCGGATTTACGCGCCAAATCCCATTCCTTGCCCATTCCGATGTGTTCAATGAGAGATTGGTAATGGCTGTTTAAAATCATGGCAATTGAGAAAATTTTAGAATTGACCATGTTTGAGAGCATAAAGTCTACCAAACGGTAACGTCCGTAAAAACGGGCTGCCGAAAGTGTTCTGACGGGGCTGCCGTCACCTGCGCGGTCGGGATGAGGGTCTGATAAACAAAAACCTATCATTTTTTTGCCCCTCCTTTTGCTTTGCTTGTGTTTGTTTTGTCGGTACTTACTTTTTGTGTGTTTGCTTTTCCTGTATTTGTGTTGTCAAGTGAAGTGTCATGCTGTGAGTAGACATTTAAAGCTCCGCCTTCTTCACGTGGCTGACCTGCTGTCGTGCCTTCGGGTATTATAGTATCCTCATCCAAAATTGAGAAGTTTACTGTTGCGTTTTTACATATTCGCGAATTTTCCATTACGACACTGTCTTTTACGACTGCGCCCTCTTCTACAATAACACCGCCGGAGAGAATGCTGTTTTCTACTGTGCCGTATATCTCGCAACCCTCTGTTATCAAGGTGCTTTTTATGCTCCCTGTGGGTGCAACATAGTGTGGCGGACGCCCTGCAGATTTTGACAATATATGCCAGTCCTCAAAGCCGAGGTGTAAGTCGTCAAGTAAATCCATGTTTGCCTGCCAGAGACTTTCCTCTGTTCCGACATCCTTCCAGTAACCGTCAAAACGGTAGGCAAAGAGCCTTTGACCTTCTTTTAACATAGTCGGCAGAATATCCCCGCCAAAATCGTGCTTGGAGCTTGGATCTTCTTCGTCTCTGTTTAAATAGTCTTTTAAAATATGCCAGCTGAAAATGTAGATACCCATGGATGCAAGGTTGTTTTTTGGATTTTTCGGTTTTTCCTCAAACTCAACAACACTGTCATCCTTTGCTGTATTTAAAATACCAAAACGGCTTGCATCTTTCATCGGTACTTCAATAACCGCAATAGTACATGCTGCGTTTACACTCTTGTGGTAATCAAGCATTGCGCTGTAATCCATTTTGTAGACATGGTCACCTGCGAGCACCAAAACAAACTCGGGAGCAAAGGCTTCAATGAAATTCTGGTTTTGGTAAACTGCGTTTGCTGTGCCACTATACCAGGCTGTGCTTCCCGGCTTACTATGCGGAGGAAGGCTTGAAACACCGCCATGCAAACGGTCAAGGTCCCAGTGCTGTCCTTTGCCGATATAGTCGTGGAGTAAAAGAGGCTGGTATTGTGTCATTACCCCAACGGTATCGATTCCGCTGCGGACACAGTTTGTCAGGGGAAAGTCAATAATCTTATATTTTCCGCCAAATGTGACAGCAGGCTTGGCTACTTGCTCGGTTAGTACTTTAAGTCGCGAGCCGCGACCGCCGGCAAGCAGCATTGCAATACATTCCTTGCGTTTAGATATCATTTACTTTCCCTCCTTAATCTTATTAGAACCCCGACTTTGCTTTGGCTTTACACTAACCTTTTTCGCAGCAGCCGGCTTTGGCTTCGGTTTTGGTTTTGGCTTTAACGGTGCTGTCATTTTCATACATACTATTGACAGTGGCGGTGCCATCACTGCTATACTCTGCGGGAAATCATGCATATAAATATCATCGGACTCAATACTTTCCTTGTTGATGTTATCCCAGCCGCCATATACATCAAGATCCGAGTTAAAAATCTCGGTATAAACACCTCTTGCAGGCACACCAATACGATAGTCTTCTCTTTTTACGGGTGAAAAGTTAATTAGTATAATAGTATCTTCTTTGTTTTTGTTAGTGCGGATAAATGCAATAATATTCTGCTCACTGTCACTGTTACTAATCCATTTAAAACCGTCCCATGAGTAGTCAATTTCCCACAGGGCAGGTGTGTTTAAGTAAAAAGCATTCAGTTCCTTAACATAATGCTTGAGGTTACTGTGCATAGGATAATCGAGCAAAAGCCAGTCGAGGCTTGTCTCGGTATCCCACTCGCGAAACTGTCCAAACTCAGCGCCCATAAATGTCAGCTTTTTTCCGGGATGAGTCATCATATATCCAAGGAAAACACGCAGACCCGCAAACTTTGTCTCATAGTCGCCGGGCATCTTGTTGAGTAGTGATTTTTTGCCGTGAACGACCTCGTCATGTGATAAAGGAAGCACATAGTTCTCGCTGAAAGCATAGATAAACGAAAATGTAATCTTGCTGTGAATACCTTTTCTGAAGAACGGATCGGACTCAACATATTCGAGCATGTCATTCATCCAACCCATATTCCATTTGAAGTTAAAGCCAAGACCTCCGTCGTGCATTGGTTTTGTAACAAGCGGCCAAGCGGTAGACTCCTCGGCAATCATCATTGCGTGCGGGATTTCCGAAAAAACTGTCTTATTCAGCTTTTGGATGAATGCAATAGCATCCAGGTTTTCATTGCCTCCATATGTGTTTGGTGTCCACTCTCCGGCTTTTCTGCCATAATCGAGATATAACATTGAACTGACGGCATCAACCCGAAGCCCGTCAATGTGATATAAATCCAGCCAGTAAACGGCATTTGATACAAGAAAGGACTGTACCTCTGTACGCCCGTAATCAAAGCAACGTGTGCCCCATTCCCAGTTTTCTATGCGGTCTGTTCCGTGGCATTCATAAAGAGGGCCTCCATCAAATTCTATCAGACCGTGCTCGTCTTTTGGAAAATGTGAAGGAACCCAGTCTAAGATAACACCAATATCTGCCTGATGGCACATATCAACAAATTTCATAAACTCATGAGGTGTTCCATAACGGGATGTGGGAGCATAAAAGCCGCATATCTGATAACCCCAGGAGCCTCCGAAAGGATGCTCCATAACCGGCATGAGCTCAATATGTGTATAATTCATTTCCTTGACATAAGGGATAAGGCTCTTTGCAAGCTCGACATAGTTAAGAGCGCCACCGTCTTCATTGCGGATCCACGAGCCTAAATGGACCTCGTAAATGTTTAAAGGCACATTGAAGGTGTCTGCAATGCTGACTTTTTTCTGCCATACCGAGTCACCCCATATGTACCCGTTCAAGTCATATATCATTGAAGCAGTGCGGTCGTTTGTTTCGGAATAAAACGCATAAGGGTCTGCTTTGAGAGTTTTTTTGTTGAGTCCGGACGTTATTGAGTATTTGTAACGTGCATATTGAGCGACTCCCTCAAGAGTGGTTTCCCAAACTCCTCCATCGGATATGCGCATCATAGGGGTTGCTTCATCGCTCCAGTCATTAAAGTCACCGACAAGGTGCACAGCCTTGGCTTTTGGTGCCCAGGTTCTGAAAACTGCAACACCTGTTTTCAGGTCAAAATGACACCCTAAAAACTCATAGGCTCTGCAGTTTGTGCCCTGGTGGAACAAATATACCGGCAATTCGTTTGTTTGTTCTAAATCTGTCATGCAAACCTCATAGCTTAAATGTTGAATACAATATTATTATTATACATTATGATACAAAAAAAAGCTACACCCTTTATTAAAGGATATAGCTTTTTAACATTAATTGTGTAAAGTAGTGTCAAATCACAGATTTTAATGTGTAAATTATGTATAGCATTCTACACATCAATATGATAACATATGTAGTTGTTATCATATTGAATTTATTTGAAGGGAGATGCTTGTGAATAAAGTCTTCTTATGCAAGGAAACCTCAGATGGAGAAACCCGTGTTGCTCTTGTCCCGCAGCATGTTAAAGCACTTTGTGAAATGGGCTACGAAATTGCTGTTCAAAGTGGTGCCGGCAAGTGCATTAGTTTTTCCGACGATGATTACAAAGCCGCCGGAGCCAAGATTATCGACTCATTAAAAGGTGGTTACGATTTTTGTGATATCGTTGTCAGGATTAACAAACCCGATGATATCAACGATATCCGCGAGGACACACTACACGTCAGTTCTTTTGATGTTTTCAGCGAAAAAGCCGCAATAAAAGAATATGCCAAAGCAGGCATAAATCTTGTCAGCCTTGAAATGATGCCGCGCACAACCTTAGCACAAAAAATGGATATCCAAAGCTCTCAAGCTTCGCTTGCAGGATACTATGCCGTCATCCTGGCAGCCTCAAAGCTACCTAAGATTTTTCCAATGATGATGACTCCTTCAGGAACAATTTCTCCTGCCAGGGTCTTTATTATCGGAGTCGGTGTTGCAGGTCTTCAAGCTATAGCGACCGCAAAAAGGCTTGGTGCACGTGTCGAGGCTTTTGACACCCGCCCTGTAGTTGAAGAGCAGGTAAAATCGCTTGGAGCCAAGTTTGTTAAAATTGATTTGGGCGAAATGGGGCAAACCGAGCAAGGATATGCGAAAGAGCTTACTGCAGAGCAGGTTGAGCTTCAGCGCAAAGGTCAGGCTAAGGTATGCTCTCATTCGGATATAGTTATCACAACAGCAAAGGTCTTTGGACGGAAAGCTCCGCTTCTGCTCACAAAGGATATGACAGCGCAGATGAAGCCGGGGTCGATAATCGTCGACATGGCCGTTAAAACCGGAGGAAACGTAGAGGGCTCAGACCCTGCAGGAGACGTAACTCTTGATAACGGTGTTGTGGTTATAAACGGAGACGGTTTGGAGCGAAATATCCCAAAAGATGCTTCAGACATGTTTTCCGGAAACATCTTCGCTTTCTTAGAGCATTTTTGGGATAGTGAAGCAAAATCGTTTAAGCTTGACACAGCAGATGAGATTTTAGCAGGATGTGTTATCACAAAGGATAAACAGATAATTCATCCTAACTTTCAGGATATTTAAAGCGGAAAGGAAATTATGAAATATGACAGGTAATATTGTATTACTACTTTTTATCTTTATCATTGCAGCTTTTCTCGGCAAGGAGCTGATAGCCAAGGTTCCATCACAATTACATACTCCGCTGATGTCGGCGACTAATGCTATATCGGGTCTTACTGTGCTTGGCGGTCTGGTCGTGTGCTCAACAAGTCCCACAGGCTCTTTGAGTATGATTTTCGGATTCATAGCTATTGTGCTTGCCACTATAAACGTAGTAGGCGGATACATGGTAACAGACCGTATGCTCGCAATGTTTAAAAAGAAAGAGGGTGAGAGCAAATGATAAGTCCGGAAATTATTAATATTGCATATATCATTGCCTGCCTCACTTTTATGATTGGTATTAAAAATCTCGGTAAGCCTGCGACAGCACGCAAGGGTACCTATATATCAATTATCGGTATGGTTATTGCGATTATTGCTGTGTATTTCGAAAAAAATCCGGATTATTTACCGGGTTTATCAAACATAACCGAAGCCGGAATTGCCAATTACTGGAGCCTGGATTTCATGCAAACCGGCTTTTTATGGACTTTTGTTGCTTTGGCAATCGGTGCAATTATCGGTACTATTTGGGCGAAAAAGGTCAAAATGACAGGTATGCCCGAGCTTGTTGCTTTGTTTAACGGTTTTGGTGCTCTTGCATCTGCACTTGTTGCATTTTCACAGTTTAACAATCTGCGCCCGCTCGATGCCGGTCCCGTTGATGCTGTTGCAACAGGTATAACAATCTTTATCGGCGTTATGTGTTTCTCCGGCTCAATGATTGCATGGGCAAAGCTGGCAGAGAAAATGACAGGTCGCGCTATAGTTTTTAAAGGTCAAAACTTCGTTACGGGACTGCTTTTGCTGGCTGTTATCGCCGCAATAGTTTTGTATGTGCTTCCCGGTTCAATAATACCGCCTGATTCCAAGCTTATTGTTATGATTGCTCTGTGTGCGGTTTCGTTCATTTTTGGTATTGCATTTGTCTTGCCTATCGGAGGCGGCGATATGCCGGTTGTTATTTCACTGCTTAACAGTTGCACAGGTTTAGCTGTAGCCGCAGCAGGTTTCCTGCTCGAAAATACAGCACTTATCGTAAACGGCTGTCTGGTCGGAGCTTCGGGGGTAATACTTACCTTGATTATGTGCAAAGCGATGAACCGCTCAATAGGCAACCTGCTCTTTAGCGGGTTTGGCGCCGTTGATGTTGCCTCCGGAAAAGGACCGGGTGCCGAGCCAAAGGCAGTATCTGTAGAGGATGCTTATATGATTCTCGAAGCTGCTTCATCTGTTGTGTTTATACCCGGCTATGGCATGGCTGTTGCGCAGGCACAGCACGTTGTACGCGAGCTTGCAGAAAAGCTTGAAGAAAACGGTGCCGAAGTGAGCCATTGTGTCCACCCTGTTGCCGGCCGTATGCCGGGACATATGAATGTTTTGCTTGCAGAAGCTGATATTCCATACGAACAGCTAAAAACCATGGACGAAATGAATCCTTCCATGCCAATGCAAGATGTAGCAATAGTTATTGGTGCAAATGATGTTGTAAACCCGGCAGCAGAGACCGATGAGTCCTCTCCGATATATGGCATGCCTATAATCAAAGCCTATGAAGCAAGAACGGTTTTTGTACTTAAAAGAGGCAAAGGACGCGGCTTCTCGGGTGTTGAAAACGAATTATTTACAATGCCAAATACCCTGATGATTTATGGTGATGCAAAAGCTACGATATCTTCACTAGGCGGCGAGTTTTCGGCAGAGTAAGAGTTTTGTTTATACTTCTTTCACAAAGGGGACGTATTTAAAATGGATAACATATCCACATATTTGAATATGGCTATGTTTGATTTACCTGAAAACGAGCTTAGTAAACTCAGCGAGCGCATTGATACTGTCCGCATTGGTTTTTCCGGTCTTGAAAAGTATGACACAAGTGATGTTTTACCTCTTATAACTGTGCTTGATAACCAAAATGAAATGCGTGATGATGTCGAGAAGAAAATGATTTCAAGAGAGGATCTGCTTAAAAATGCTCCCGGGCAGCAAGACGGTTATATCCGGGTTCCTGCAGCAATAGACTAAAATTTCGGAAAATACAAAATGACATATAATATACTGCTTGAAGAATCAATAATGCAAAAAGGAATTCCGGCAACTGCAGGCTCAAAAATGCTGGGTAACTTTATTGCACCTTTTGATGCAACTGTTGTGACTAAACTCAGCTGTACAGGCACGCAAATATCCGGCAGGCTAAGCATGGGCGAGTTTGGTGTCGAAGGGCTCTTTTTTGAGCAGCCGAAAGCGCTGACCGAATCGGTCAGTTCTTTTGCAAACAGTAGTGCAGATGCTGTTTTATGTAACGATTACACAGGAGCAATCTGCAAAGCAGCTGCTGCAGAGGGTTTGTATTACATTCACCCCACCTATGGCACTGTATCACGATATGGACTAATCCCCGCTGTCACATCAATGGATCAAATCGGTGTCTTGTGCAAAGACCTTAACACCGGCTTTGAAATTCTGGAAAAAATGGTACAGGGGAAAATGGTACAGGGGGACGGTTCTACTGTACCGCTGTCCCATGCTCTCGCAAAGGATTTCAAAGATACAACTTCTACTTTGCTTCCTTACTACGACATTTATCCGCAAATCATGCAGATTCTTTGCTCCGGGGAGCTTGCAGGCAATATCAGCAGGTATGACGGAATAAAATTTGGCTACAGGGCAAATAATTACAACGACTTAAATGAGCTTTATACAAAAAGCAGAACGCAGGCTTTTGGAGAGAACATAAAGCTGGCTGCCATAATTGGTGCTATGGTTCTTTCAAAGGATAATTACATGCCCTATTATGACAAGGCTATGCGCCTGAGGCGCCTTATAAAGCAGTCTTTCAACTTTAACGACTATACTGTGATAACAGCAACAGCAGAGCAAGAGGACCGATTCCCTGTCTTGTCAAGGCTTTGCGGCTTGCCTGCTATAACTACACCCGAGCGCACTTATATAGCAAATGCCGGATGTGATAAGCTTTTAATAGAGGAACTGTTAAAAAATGAAGTATGAAGTGGTAATGGGTCTTGAGGTCCATGTGGAGCTTGCCACACAATCAAAACTCTTTTGTTCTTGCTCTGCAAAATTTGGAGCAGAGCCAAATGAGAATGTCTGCCCTGCATGCTCTGGTATGCCCGGTATACCTGCAGTGGTAAATAAACGTGCCATTGAGCTTGGCATCGCCGCCGGACTTGTAACAAACAGTGAAATATCACCTGTTATAACCTTTGATAAAAAAAATTACTTCTACCCCGACCTGCCGACAGGTTATCAGATAACACAATGGTTTGCACCAATCTGTAAAAACGGTTGGATTGATATACCGGTTGACATACCTACCGACATACCTACCGACATACCTACCGACATACCTACCGACATACCTACCGACATACCTACCGACATACCAAATAGCAGCGAAACTGACAAAAGTCAAAAAAGAATAACACTTAAGCAGATTCACATTGAGGAGGATGCCGGAAAACTGATCCACGAGCCGCGCACACACTCCACCCTTATCGATTTCAACCGCGCATCAGTCCCTCTCATTGAAATCGTTTCAAATCCTGATTTTAATACGTCTGACGAGGTAATAGCATATTTAGAAAAGCTGCGCCTTCTTCTGACTTTTGCCGGCATATCGGATTGTAAGATGCAGGAAGGCTCAATGCGCTGCGATATAAACATCTCAGTTCGCGAAAAGGGCAGTAAAATACTCGGCACACGTACAGAAATAAAAAACATGAACTCGTTAAAAGCTATCTCAAGAGCTATTGAGTATGAGTCGCAAAGACATATTGATGCGCTTGAAACCGGCAGCGAAAAGCTTGTCCAGGAAACAAGGCGTTGGGATGATACAATTGGCGCAACATTTTCTATGCGCGAAAAAGAAGAAGCTGCAGATTACAGATACTTCCCGAATCCCGAGATTATGCCTGTCTGTATTGATACACAATGGATAGAGAGTATTAAAGACTCTTTGCCGGAGCCTGCACATGAAAAATATCAGAAAATGATAACAATACTGGGATTACCTGAGCATGACAGCAAAATCATTTCAAGCTCTCAAGCACTCTCGGGTATATTTGACGGTGCTAATAAGCTTTTTAACAAACCAAAAGACATTTCAAACTGGATAATCGGCGAGCTTCTCGCAATTTCTAAGGATAAAGGTATCAGCGATGATGATATAGACATTGATATTCAGAAGTTTGCATGTATAATAAAGATGGTGGACGAGGGCAAAATAAACCGCTCGGTCGGGAAAAAGGTTCTCATAGAGGTGCTGAGCAATAACATAGACCCCGAGTCGTATGTTAAGGAGCATTCACTGCTAATGGTAAGTGATACAGGACTACTCGAGACTGCGATAAAAGAAGTGCTCCTGGAAAATGAAAAATCAGTAACAGAATATAAAAACGGCAGTCAGAAGGTCTTTGGTTTTCTTGTCGGTCAAGTAATGAAAAAAACAGCAGGAAAAGCAGACCCGCGAAGTGTAAACGAGCTGCTTAAAAAAAATCTCGATAGTAACTAAACAGGAGGATAGAAAATTATGTACGTTGGAGTAGATTTGGGCGGATCAAAAATTGCCGCAGCAATAGTCAATGACGAAGGCGACATACTAAAAAGAGTGCATATACCAACAAAAGCAAGCGGGGGTGCAGACTCAATTGTTAACGGCATTATTCAAGCTTGCAGTACATTACTCGACGAAACATCCTCAACTCCTCTTTCTATCGGAATAGGTGTGCCGGGAGCAGTACGCGACGACACCGGAATAGTGGTCTTTACTCCAAATCTTCCGCTTTTAAATGTTGATATGACAAGCGCGCTGAGCGAAAAGTACAGATGCCCTGTGAGGCTCGGCAACGATGCCAACTGCGCAGTTCTCGGTGAGGCTAAATCAGGCAGTGCAAAGGGTGCAAAGGACGTTGCTATGATAACCCTCGGCACAGGCATAGGCGGCGGCATAGTTATCGACGGCAGGCTGCTGTCCGGGCTTAGCGGCTCTGCAGGAGAAGTCGGTCATATGGTTATTATATATGGCGGGCGAAAATGTGGCTGCGGCAGGCAAGGCTGCTGGGAAACTTATGCATCTGCATCGGGTCTTGTTAAAACAGCCTTGGAGTTTATGGACGAAAACCCTGACAGTCTGATGTGGGAGCTTTGTGTAGGACTCATCGAAAGAGTTGACGGCAGAACTGTTTTTGATGCATATAGCAACAATGACCCCACAGCAATACTTTCTGTTAATAAGTATGTAGAGCATCTTGCTATTGGAATTGTAAACATTATTAACATATTAGAGCCTGAAATCTTCTGTATAGGCGGAGGTGTATCAAACGCATGGCCATATATGGAAGAGCCTCTCACAGCAGCTGTCGAGCTCGAAAAATATGTTAGATTTTCGACTGATACACCAAAAACAAAGCTTGTTAAAGCTGTTTTGGGAAATGATGCAGGAATAATCGGAGCGGCAATGCTCGGTCGCGAATGGGTACGGAGTGAAAGATAATAGGAATTTAATGTAATATGAATATTGAGTTAGTATTAGGTATTATAACGGTGGCACTGCTTGTTCTCGTAGCAGTGCTCCTTGCAGTCGGCAAAAGTAAGTCCGGCTTCGACAAAATCACAGACATACTCAGAAAAAGCAAGGACGACCAGAGAGATGCCGTAGCCAGGCAAATAGGCGATGGCACAACCGAGCAGTTTAAGCGCTTTGGTGTTATACAAGAAAGTATCCAGACTACTCTTCAAAGCAACCGCGAGGAGACAACCAAGCAGCTTCGCGAGTTTCAGGTTTCAATAACTTCTACCTTGGAGAGTAAAATGAAAGCTCTGCAAGACAGTAACGAAAAACGTCTTGAACAGATGCAAGGTGTAGTCGACGAAAAGCTTCAAAAAACACTCGAAACGCGTTTAGCGCAGTCGTTCGAGCTTGTAAGCAAGCAGCTTGACAGTGTTCAGCAAGGTTTGGGAGAAATGAAAAACCTTGCAGCCGATACAAAAAGCCTTCGAAATGCGCTGACAAACGTAAAAGAACGCGGCACATATGGCGAGGTGCGCTTAGAGAAGCTTCTTGCAGATATGCTTGCTCCCGGTCAGTATGAGGTAAATGTTGAAATCGCTGACAGAAAACGCGTAGAATTTGCCGTTAAGCTCCCCGGGCACGGTGAGGAGCCGCTCCTTTTACCCATAGATGCCAAGTTCCCGATAGAAGACTACAATAGAATTATCGATGCCGAAGATAAACAGGCAATTGAGGAAGCAAGAAAATCACTGGCACAAACGATTCGTCTGGCTGCCAAGGATATTAAGGATAAGTACATTATACCGCCAAAAACAACTGATTTTGCACTAATGTTTCTGCCGACAGAGGGTCTTTATGCAGAGGTTGTGCAAAACGTCTCTTTATTTGAGGAGCTTCGCACCAAATACAAGGTAGTAGCTGTCGGAGCTACTACCCTGTCTGCATTTTTAGATTCGCTTCAAATGGGCTTTAAAACTCTTTCTATGGAAAAACGGTCTATGGAGGTTTGGGATACTCTGCGTGCTGTCAAAGCAGAGTTTGTAAAATTCAGCGATATGCTCGAAAGAGCGCACAAGCAAATTCAAACTGCTGATAAAACGCTTGAAACCCTTACAAACACAAGAGCAAAAGCAATGCACAGACGCCTTCGCTCAGTTGAGGAGCCTGAAGGTATGGAGACCCCGCAGCTTCTCGAATCAGGCGATTATGACAATGACGACAGTAATGACGATAATGATGATTTTATTTGACAATAAAGGCATATACGTGTAATAATAATCTCCCATGCTTGATAAAAAAGTACCATTTGCAAAACTGTATATGTACAGAAAAGCAGGAACGCCGATACAGGAGTTCCATCTTCCCGATGGTTTTAAGTTTTCCATGTACCAAGACGGCGACGAAGCTCACTGGGCTAGGATTGAAACCTCGGTAGACGAATTTGACAGCGAGTTTGCAGCATTAATGCTTTTTAAAACAGACTTTATCCCTCATGCACAGGAGCTCTGCCGCCGCTTACTTTTTATCGAAAATACCGACGGCACAAAGGTTGCAACAGCAAATGCATGGTGGTCAGATATAAACGGAGAAAGACGGGCATGGCTGCATTGGGTCAGTGTTGACCCTAAGTTTCAGGGATTGGGACTCGGTAAAGCTGTCACAGCGCAAGCAACAAAAATAATGTGTCAGATTGAAGGAGACGTTGATATTTACCTAAGCACACAAACATGGAGCTACAAAGCCATTGATATTTATATAAAATGCGGTTATGAGCCAACTGATGAAAAAGTGCTTTATGGCCCGAAAAGTAAAAAAGATTACACTAAAGCGCTTAAAATACTGGAGAAGCTGAGACGGAAGCACGGAAGATAAATATACACAGACAGATTAGAAAGGGAAGGCAAATAATGAAAAAGGCATTATCAATCGCAGGGTCGGATACCAGCGGCGGAGCAGGAATACAAGCAGACCTGAAAACATTTCAGGAGCTTGGTGTCTATGGCATGACAGCACTGACTGTCATAGTCTCCATGGACCCTCACAACAGCTGGGCACATCAGGTGTTTCCTGTTGAAATAGATATACTTAAGGCTCAAATTGAAACAGTAATAGCCGGCATAGGTATCGATGGGATGAAAACCGGCATGTTACCAACTACGGATATCATTGAGCTTGCAGCACATACCGTAAAAAAACACAACCTGCAAAATGTTGTAGTTGACCCGGTTATGGTCTGTAAGGGTGCCGGCGAAGCAATCCACCCGGAAAACGCACAGTGCTTTGCAAAAACACTCGTGCCGCTCGCAACAGTTGTGACACCAAACCTGTTTGAGGCCTCGCAGCTTTCAGGTAAAAAAAATATTGAAACACTCGATGATATGAAAGATGCCGCTCAAATTATTTTTGATCTTGGTGCAAAATGTGTCATCGTCAAAGGCGGCAAAGGCGCAGACGAGGACAATGCCATTGATGTCGTTTATGACGGCAAAAGTTTTGAACTCTTAAAATCACCAAAAACACAAACAACCTTCACTCACGGAGCAGGTTGCACGTTCTCAGCTGCAATAACTGCTATGCTTGCTAAAAGCACAGATCTTAAGGATGCGATAAATGTAGCAAAAGCTTTTATATCAGCCGCCATTGAGCATTCGTTCGAATTAAACCAATATGTAGGTCCAACCTGCCACATGGCATATAGGAAAAACATAAAATAAACATTGACAAGTGCTTGATAATAGTGTTATTATGTGTTTCCGATTAAGTAGAACGGCATCACCGTCCTCACCCGGCCGCAGTGTAAAAAAGTTTGCACAAAGCGAGTTGTGGTCACAATCTGACAGCAAGGCTGCCGGATGAGAAACACTCTGATATAAGGGGTTTCGTGGATGACAGATGCCAAAGCATCTGTTTTTTTATAAGTGTGTTTATTATAAGGAGGTGTTAGCATAAGCAACGTAAACTATCAAATCAATGATGAAATCACTGACAAGGAGATCAGGCTTATTGATGAGGACGGCTCTCAGTTAGGTATCATGACGTCTGAGGATGCTATGAAAATCGCAATAGAAAAGGATCTCGATCTTGTCAAGATTGCACCTGCGTCCAATCCTCCTGTTTGCAGGGTTATGGACTACGGTAAGTATAGATATGAGCAGGCGAAAAAGGTCAAAGAGGTACGACGTCATCAGCATGTTGTAGAGGTCAAGGAAATACGAATGTCACCTAGTATCGGTCTTAACGACTTCAACACTAAGCTGAAAAACGGACTAAAATTCCTTAGGGAAGGTGACAGACTTAAGGTAACGGTACGTTTCAGAGGCAGAGAAATGGCACATACGGATCTTGGCGAGAAATTATTGAAAAAATTCTCTGCAGAGTGTGCCGAGCTCGGAACAGTGGATAAAAACCCGAAGCTTGACGGAAGGCACATGTCGATGTACCTGACCCCAAAGCAGGCTAAACAATAGAAAAGGAGAAAAGGCAATGCCAAAAATCAAAACACACAGTGGGGCAAAAAAAAGATTTAACCTCACTAAAACAGGGAAGGTTAAACGTGCAAAAGCATACAAAAACCACATTCTCAACAAAAAATCAACAAAACGCAAGAGGGGCTTACGCAAGGGCGGATATGCCGATGTTACCAATGAAGCAGCAGTAAAACTGATGATTCCATACAAATAACTTAAATAAATCTCCAACTCAGGAAAGGATGTAATAAATAATATGGCTAGAATTAAACGTGCGGTTGTTACACGCAAAAGAAGGAAAAAGGTTTTAAAGCTCGCTAAGGGTTATTGGGGTTCAAAATCAAAGCATTTTAAGATGGCAAATCAAGCGGTTATGAAGTCACTCACATATGCATATGTTGGACGCAGACTAAAAAAGAGAGATTTCCGCCGCCTTTGGATAACAAGAATAAGTGCCGCTTGCAAAGCAAACGACATGAATTACTCCCGTTTTATGCACGGACTAAAGCTTTCGGGTGTAAACCTTAACAGAAAAATGCTCTCCGAAATGGCTATTCATGAGCCGGAAGCATTTACAAAGCTTACCCAAACTGTAAAAGATGCACTTAGTGCATAGTTTTTAAGCCTTAGTACTCAGTTCCGGTTTTAGGATCTTTAAATTCTGACAGTCTTGCATTATAGGCTGTCAGAATTTCATTTTCATATGGCAACACATAAGAATGCACACCCAGCAAATTGAGAAGAAAGCGTGTAAACGGAGGGTTGAGGATAAGAAGCGGACCGAGTATGTTCGTAGCAAAAAAGTTGTTTAAGCGAACACCTTCTTCTTTTTGACCAGGTCTGCGCCCGGCTCCGCGTACAGTTTCAAAAAGTGCGGGGATACTACTGTCGTTATTATCGTAATTATGTGCAAATTGACTTTTAAAACCAACTATATCCATATCGCCAAAGCTTCCTAAATATATTGAACTGTATCTACGCATCATTTGACGTTTTGAATACATGTTAAAAAGCCCCAAGGTCTCAATAAAAGAGCCGTCTTCATTTTCGATATGAGTACCAAACAAATCCATTGCATTTCCGGTTGCAAGGATAACACAACCGCTGTCTATAAGAGCAGACAGCCGCTCGCGGTGCTGCCGAAGCGCTTTTGTTGCAAGCTCTTGACCTGTTTCACTCATAGAACCCAAGTATATAAAGTCAACTGTTTTCTCTGCAAAAGCCGGCTGTGTTTTTAGGGAGGTTTTTCTAAACTCGCAGTACGGCACAGTGCGGTGGAGATACTCGGCATTCATGGCATCACCATATAAATTACATAGCTCCGGGAATAACACTTCTATAATCATATTTTGTTAACTTCACCTGCCTTTTTGCACACGGCATCGCGTACACGATATGCAAGGTCTATGGAATCGGTGCCGTAAAAAATGTAGACACTTGTTCCCGGTTTTAACATAAGCTCACCCGGTGTGTCTAACTCATTTACACAATAACGCAGCTTTTCGGGAGGTAAACCGGCAAAACGCAGACGCGCACAGTAGTCAAGCGCGCGGGCACCGGTTGATACTACACGCGATATGTTTTCCTTGTTTAAAAATTCGAAATCACAATCATAGAGCCAACATATGTTTTCGGACCATACCTTAGCTTCTCCAAGTCCGTTCATCATAAGTATAAGCTCTTTTTCTTCGGGTCGTGATGAAACATAATCAAATGCACGGGAGTTGGCAAGAGCATTACGTTCTTTTCCCATGTGCATTATAACCTTCACCCTACCGATTTGTGTTTCGTTGTATCGGGATTGCGGTATTTCTGCTTTGTCGAGTGCTGCGGCTGCTTGGGCTTCCTTTATTCCAAACTGACATAAAGCTGCATAGGCTGTAAGGGTGTTATATATGTTAAACACACTGTCGCCCGGAAGCTTGACAGTTTGAGAAAGGGAAATTGTGTCTTTGACCAAAAGGAGAGAGGTATCTCTACTGTGCTCCGTCACGGAACCGAACCCGCTTACTCGCCCAGCAGAGATACCTCTCTCCTTTTGGTCTAACAAACCGGAATAATCATACTCAGGAGACTTAAAATCACAGCTGCTGCAGGCAGCCTTACCGATATGATGATACCTTCTGTACTCGTATATAAGCTCGCTGCTGCAAACAGGGCATATTTGAATATCATTAATCAGGTTTATGCACGTTACAACATCACTTTCCATATGCTCGAGTCCAAAATAAACCCGTGGGTTATCAGGGGCTATAGTGCATGATATTAAATCATCTGCATTTAACAGAAGCTTGGTGTCGGGAGGTATGTTGGCACTGATGATTCCTGCTATGTAAGCAGGATGTGCGTTTCGCATTATAGAGTCGCGAAAAAGATTTGTAATAACAATCAGCTCAGCATTTATGTGCGGAAATATATGCATAGCTGAGCGTTCGTCTACTTCCAGTACCGCAACATCTTGTTTTGCCTTTCCTGTCAGAGAGGCACGTGCAAGAAAAGCACATGAAATGCCGGTAGCGGTATTTGAGCCATATGAATTATTAAGCACACTGAAACCTATAGCCTCGAGTGAGCTTGAAATCATATTGGCAACTGTTGTTTTTCCGTTTGTGCCTGTAACAGCTATACAACGTTTTGGTTTTCCAATCATAGAAAGAAAAGAGGGGCATATGGAAGCAGCAATCCTTCCGGGCAGAAATGTAGCATTACGACCAAGCATCCGCATCATTACACGTATTGATTTACTTAGCCACAGCGCGGTAAAAAATCGCAGCTTCATCACAGTTACGACCACTTCCTTTATCTCTACTTGCGTAACCGTATTTTATACCGTATAATATAAAAAGTAAACAATCTCTTTAGTGAAGGGATAAACAAAATCATGAAAATTGCTTTGACATTTGACGATGGCCCAAGCATTTATACGACAAAAATATTAAACACGCTGCAGCAAAATGAGGGCCGTTTGACTTTTTTTGTTATGGGAAGCTTAGTCGAAGAGCATAAGGGTAAGATTTACCGTGCTTCACAAATGGGCTGTGAGATTATTTGTCACACATGGGACCATCCCGACTATACTAAAATTTCAAAAAGAGCTATAAAAAAGCAGCTGTATAATACAATCGCAGCTATAGCAAAGGTTACGGGAAGTGTTACCCCAATGTTCAGACCTACATACGGTTATTATGACGAAAAGGTTGAAAAGGTCGCCCGGAAATTAGGTCTTTCGATGGTCAACTGGTCAGTAGACCCAAGAGATTGGGAATGCCTTGATGCTGATAGTGTATATTCAATTATCATGAATGAGGCTAAAGACGGCGATATTATCTTATGTCATGATGTTTATGACTCCACGGCAATAGCTATGAGCCGGGTAATCCCGGATCTGATAGCCCGGGGATATGAGCTTGTTACTGTTTCGGAGCTTTTGCTCAGTAAATATGGTGAGCTGGAACCGGGAAAACTATATTTAAATTAGGCAGAGCCACATCGTGTGCATCTGTTATTTGTACCGTAGTTATGAGCAGCTGCGGGATTTTGTGTATGCGTTCTGTTGCAGGTGCCGCATTGCAGCCTGCATTGGGTTGCGCTTATCCTGACCCAGTTGCCCCAACTGAAGCTATGCTCCTGTGATATGCTACACCCACCTGTGCAAGTGCGTTTGCAGACATTTACCTCTTGCCCGTTTGAGCTTGCCTGTGCCCATGAAGACCAAGCAATAGCATGTGATTGTGAGCCACCGCTACGTCCGCATCCGCTGGCTGTACATGTACCGGATCTTACGTGATTGGAACCGGAAGTGCTCCAACCGCTCCAATTACCCCAAGAGGTAGAGTGTGTGGCAGTCTGTCTGTTACAGGTGTTGCATATTCTTCTGCAGCCGCTACCGCCGGATTGCCAGCCGGACTGAGCCAGTGTGTGAGAGTCACTGTCCACATTAGCTCTGCTGCATGTAGTACATGTTCTTGTTCTTAGGCAACCGGAGCCGCCTGCAGCCCATGCCGACCAGCTGGAGCCGCCGATTTCATGAGATTCTGTTGCTACGTTAATTCTGCCGCATGTTGTGCATGTTCTTGTTCTCGAGCAGCCGGAACCGCCTGCAGCCCATGCCGACCAGCTTGCGCCGCCTATAGCATGGGTTTGTGTTTGTCTGCCGCAACCGCTTACTGTACAGGTAGTGCGGCATCCGCTGCCTCCCGCACCCCAAACAGAGTGGCTGACTACGTGTGTTGCAGTTTGAAGACCACAGCCTGTAACTGTACATGTTCTGCGACATCCGCTGCCTCCTGCACCCCATGCAGACTGAGAGCCCGTAGCAGTATGTGATAGAGACTCACTTTCCGTGCATGAGCTGCAAGAGCGCGACATTATATGGTTTGCTCCGACTAAGGTCCAAGCACTCCAGTTAGTCCATGGATGTGCTGCAGTTTCTAAGCGGTGGCAGTTAACACAACTTGTGAAATGTGTCTGGACACCTCCACTTTGCCATATATCCCATGCATGCATAGCTGACTGTAATTCTATGTGGCAAATAAGACATTTTATGTAGCATAAAATGCCATCTTTTTTATCTATCCACTCCGACACTGATGAAGTATGACTATCTGCTTGCAAACCGCAACCAACTACCAAGCAGACACGCTGACAGCCATCACCACCAAAAATCCACTCCGACAGCGAGCTGTCTGCGAGGTGTGTTTCACTTTCTTCAATACCGCAAACAGAGCAAAAACGGCTTCTTATATGCTCCTGCTCATTGTCGGTCCAGGCCGACCAATCATCCCAAGTATGGTAGTCGTCAACAGGTGTCGGGGTCAGTTCCAAAAGCCATGTTACAACACTACGGATGTCCTTACTATCCAAATCATGCCTGTAAGACGGAAGATATACCTTTAAAAGATCGCTGCTGCCCTCACCCCAGGGAACAAAGGATATAAATTCACCATTTTGTGATGTGTATATATCCTCCATAACACCGGGCTCAAAAATTCTGTACGTATTTCCGTGATTGTCGGTTATATCGCCGGTCTTGTCGATTATAGC
>Ga0123356_10000286_pt1 | contig 58205 bp, 44 predicted proteins | sample TergutEmb28metaG_2_FD_92546 | JGI IMG/M metagenome (GOLD analysis project Ga0123356, IMG submission 92546) | Embiratermes neotenicus P3 segment gut microbial communities from Petit-Saut dam, French Guiana - Emb289 P3 | ecosystem: Host-associated > Arthropoda: Insects > Digestive system > Gut ...
ACGGTAAACGCGTTCAGAATATCGGGCTGAAACGAAAACAGGGTCGCGATACTTTCACCGTCTCCGCCTACGCCGCCGGTGAAAGGCAGAATACCAAGGCGGGGTTTCGCCTGACCAAATACCGCAGTTGAAACTGCCAAACTACCGATTATGAACACCACAATAAAAAACAGCTTTTTCACCATTACCATCCCTTTAATGACCATATCTTTCTTAATATTGTCATATTGTCCATATTATATGGTCTCATTGTCCATAGTCAATAGAGTATTGGCAATTAGTATATAAAACATGGGCTTAAAGCAGGTATTTATCCGTAACTTACGAAAAATCAGAAATTCCAGAGGATTCTCACAGATGAAACTGGCGGAGTTGTGTGATACTTCGCCCAATTATATAGCTGAAATTGAAATTGGACGGCGGTTTCCATCGTTAAAGTTAATTGAAAAAATAGGAAAAGAGCTCAATGTGGAGCCGTATCGTTTTTTTATAGATGAGCATGAAGCGTATCAGAGCGAAATGGACGAAATAATCAGCCTTATTTCCCGGCTGCCGGAACAACAACGTCTGCACATTATCAACCGGATTAGCGCGCCGTAAAAACATAAAAAAAGGCCGGTTTGCACCGGCCTATGCCCCTTAAGGCATATCGGACATATAGTGATTTGGGAGGGGAACTATACATCCGACATTTTGAATATCGGCAGCCCCCCCCCAAATCTTTAGCTAAACGTACCCCCAAAACCGCACCGCGTTTAGTCGTTTTCTTCTACGGCGATATCTACCGCCAGAGCGACACGGTAGGTCTTGCCTCGTTCAACGGTAATGGTTTTGGTCAGTGTGTAGTCGCCAACCTGGAATTTTGCCTCGTGGATGCCCGGTTCTACCGGAACCGGACCGCCATCCCGTGAAACCGGCGCGTTATTCAAAAAAACAAGGGCATTTTCCGGCGCTTCAAAAATAATCAGGGGAGTAGGATCCTGCAGATCGATAAACAAATCCAGCAGTTTTGCCTTTTCCACCATAAAGCGGCGGCTTTCGTTCCGGTAATCATCCGAAAGCACCACCAAATGATGTTCGCCTTCCTTGAGCAATTGCTCTTCGGCAATATTGACCACCGTATCATTGATTAACACCGTAAAAGGCCTTCCCCGCAGCTGCTCCGGATAGCGGGGGATAAGCCGTACCGCCCCTTCATCACCCAGAATGGGCCGTGCGGTAAGGGTAAACCGCATATGTTCAAGGGCATCGCTCAAACCTTTGATAATCGGCATAAGCCTGAAAATGATGGGGAATGAGGATGGCGGAATAATGCCGGTGGAAACAGTGGCATACGGAGTAGTTCGCAATCCGTGGGATGGGCGAATTGGTATCTGGTATACCATTTTTATTTTATTGGGCAGCGGATCAAAGGCGATATTCCGCCCGTCAAGATCGTTTACCCCTGTGGAAGGCACGCGGTCAAGATTGGCATAAAGCTGCATGGCCAGACTGCCCTGATTGGAGAGCCAGGCCTGAGGCGCGGACAGTTCCAGTTCTATGCCCCGGAAAAAACGGGCGTCATTGCCCAGACGAATAAGCGCCGCATTGTTATAGGCCAGATTAATCGAAGCGCCTTCAGGATTTTCGGCAGACAGTTCCAGATTCCCTGCCACCAGCACGCGGAACGGTTCCGCCCCTGCCGGAATAGCGAGAAAAAGAACCATTACCCACACGAAAATTGCTTTGTGCATTCAGCGTCCGCCAGGTAGAAATAGATATTTATCCGGATCCCGCGCCTTTCCGTTCTGCCGCAGTTCAAAATGAAGATGAGGACCAGTAGATTGTCCGGTAGACCCTACCCATCCTATAAGTGTACCTGATTTTACGGAAGATTGCAAGGCAACTCCGGCCCGCTGTAAGTGACCATACAGACTTGCCCAGCCTTCACTATGTTTTATCACTATGTAATTTCCCAGCACCGGATCATTCCCTACCTCGGTCACAATGCCGTCCCTGACCGCATATACCTCGCTTCCCAATGGGGCTGCCAGATCCAGACCCTCATGGAAACGCATGGTACCGCTTATCGGGTTCCGCCTCATACCAAAGCCCGAAGTCAGCCGGTAATTGCGGAGCGGAAAAACAAACCCTCGATTTAGAAAAAATGCCCGTTCCGTGTGCCCCAATTCCCTGCCGGGAAAAAAGTGAAAAACGCCCCCAATGGTAAGTTTGACCGATTCGCTGTCTGACTGCGAAGAATGGCCTAATGCCAGCAAGTGCTCAAGATCGGACTGCGGCTTTTCCGCCACAAAAATGCCGGGAACCGAAGGCAGCAACAGGGGCCTGCCCGTTACCACCATTGAGGGATGGCTCAGGCGGTTCAGACTTACCAATGTCGAATAGGGTATATTGCAGCGGGCAGCCAGGGAAAAAAGGTCATCTTCCTCCCTTGGCACATATTGATACACCGTAAGAAAACCGGCAACAGCCTGGACATCCTCACTGCGGTTTCTGTTCAGATTAAAGACACGCCTGCGGTTAGACTCAACATCGGCAATAAACTGCCTGAACGCCTCATCCCGCGAATCCAGCCGCCTGATAAGGGGAAAAGCTCCCCCAACAAGGTCATCCGCATAGCCGCCATGGCATATAAGCAATAAAAAAAAGGCAAGGGTAAACCCCTTGCCATATGGTCCCATAAACCCCTTCTGTTTTATTCTCCGGTTATGGCTTCAACCGGACATTCAGCGGAACAGGCGCCGCAATCTACGCACTTTTCCTTGTCTATCGCGCGTTTTCCGTTTTGCTCGAAAATTGCGTCCACCGGGCAGGAACTGTCACAAGCTGCACAATTGGTACACTTAGCATCATCGATTACATAGGCCATTTTACACCCCTTGTTTATAGTAAGATATGACAAGGGTAGCACAAGCATAGCACAATTGCAAGCGTATAATCTCCGAAAAATCCCAAAAAAAATGCAAAAAAAGTTTGAAAAATAGGGAGTTTGGGTTTATAATAGGAATTATATACGACAAGAGGTATAGGTGACAAAACACGATTTTCCCAAAATTCACTTCTATGATCAGGACTTTGTCGATATTTACGATAAAACATGGGCCTGGATTCATGACTGTTGGAACAGCGGAGCCGAAAAAAGCAAGATAGAAGGGAAATTCTTCTCCTATCCGGGGTCTCAGGCGGTGTATCAGTCTGATGCGATTTACTCATCTTTTTTCCTGGTATACTCAAACCGTATTTACCAGGCCACACCCAGTTTAGACCTGTTTTACGATCGCCAGGAACCGAATGGGGCCATCCGCTGCGCCTACAATATCAATACCGGCCAGCCCATAGCGGAAAAGGATAATGCCGAAAGTCTGGGAATTCCCCTTTTTGCCTGGGCCGAATATAACATCTATCACAAAGGGGCAAACAAAAAACGGGTTAAGGATGTACTTGCGGTTTTACACAAATATACCGAATGGATTGACGCGACATTTAAAAAATCGAATGGTCTGTACCGGGTTCCGCTGGGGGTTACGGGAATGACCAATGCTCCCCGCGAGGGAACCTATTATTCGCTGGACTTTAATACGATGATGGCGATTAATGCCCTGTATATGTCCGCAATGGCTGACATCCTGAATGACAAGGATTCCAGTTTTCAGTATAAAAAACAGTACTTTGCCCTTAAAACCAGAATCAATTCGTTGATGTGGGATCCCGATGACGGCTTTTACCATGACATTGACCGCAGCGAAAAACGGCTGCCGGTAAAAACCATTGCCGGGTACTGGCCGCTTTTGGCGGAAATTCCCAATGATGAAAAGGCGGAACGGATCATTGCAAAGCTCAGCGACCCGGCCTATTTTGGCGCGCCGCATCCGTTTCCCTCATTATCCCTGTCAGAAAAAAGTTTTGACGAAAATGGGCGGGGCTTTCACGGATCGGTGTATCCCCACTTAACCTTTATGGTGATTAAAGGGCTGGAACGGTATCAGCGCTGGGACCTTGCCCGCGAATGTGCCATACGCCACCTGTACTTTATGCTGGATTCGATGAACCCCGACGGCGACCACCACAAGGGTAATCTGTGGGAGGCGTATCTGCCCACCAAAGAAGGTCCGGCAAAATGGCCCGGCAAACCGGATTTTCCCCGGCCCCAGTACCTTTCCTATGACGCGCTTTCCACTATTTGTCTAACCATCGAAAATATTGTGGGCCTGTTTATTTCCCTTCCCCGTAAAACGGTGGACTGGATTATTCCCAATCTGGAAATTATGGGCGTGGAAAACCTTTCGCTCAAAAAAAACATGATAACTATTCTTTCAAACAAGAGCGGCCGGGGCTGGGAAATACACATGGAAAGTGAAAAGTTGTATTATTTTACCATTAACATTCTGGGGAAAAAGAAAAAAACCCTGCCTATCCCTTCGGGGAAATGTTCAATGCTCATCGACAAACTATGATCGGTAAACTATGAACGAAAATAACCTTGTTGCTGTTTTGGAAATAGGTTCTACCGGCATCCGGCTCCTCATCGCGCAGATTGAAGGCGAAGGGCACTGGACGGTGCTGGACAGCGCAGGCAGGCCGGTAGCTCTGGGCCGCGATGTATTTAATTCCGGCGAACTTTCCCGCGAATCTCTGCTGGAATGTCTGGTTGTACTGCACAATTTCAAAGAACTGCTGGCCAGTTGGGGCATTTCTTCGGAACAGGTGCATGTAATCGCAACCAGCGCCCTGCGTGTTGCCCGAAACCGCGATATGTTTATCGACCGGATACGGCAGGAAACGGGCTTTAACCTTTCGGTGGTGGATGGAGTCGAAGAAAACCGTCTGATGTATCTGGGGGTTCGTTTTGCGTTAAAGCAGGATTTGCCTTTGTTTTGGCGGGCCAATTCGATGATTATTGAGATAGGCGGCGGCTCAACCGAAATAATGCTGCTGCGCCGGGGGCAAATGGCAGCAGCCCACAGCGTTAAGCTGGGAACCATTCTTATCGATCAACGGGTACGGCTGGGGGCTGGACCAAGCCTGTACTATGAGCGTTACCTGAACGAAGCTATTCGCAATACCACCGGCCTCTTAAACACCGAGATGGACCTTGCCCGTGTGCGTACCTTTGTCACCGCCGGTTCCGATGCCCGGCTTGCATCGCTCCATGCGGGTACCGAGCTCAACAAACATTGCCGAGTCATCGAACGCAATGACTTTTTTGCATTTGCCGAAAAGATTCGATACTACACCGTTGAAGAATGTACCCGGAAACTGGGGATCCCCTATTCCGACGCGGAAGGTTTTATTCCCGGCATTCTGGTACTGAAACTTTTTCTTGAACAAACCGGCGCCGCCCGCGTGGTGGTTCCCCTGATCAGTATTCGGGAAGGTTACCTTATCGACCTGGCCCTTGGGGTAGATTCCGAACTGCAAAAAGACTTCTTCTCGCAGATTATCGCTTCTGCCGTCAGTTTAGGCCGGCGATACCATTTTGACGAAGCACACTCCCGCCATGTCGCCCATCTCTGTATGGTGTTGTTTGACTCGCTGGTAAAGGTACACGGCATGGATCAGCGCCAACGTTTGATGCTGGAAACTGCCGCAGTGCTTCATGACATAGGAACCTTTATCAGAGCATCGGGTCATCACAAGCATGGTCAGTACATTGTCTCCAATTCCGAAATCTTCGGCCTGCCCCGTGATGAACTGGACATTATTGCCAACGTGATACGCTACCATCGCGGCGATCCCCCGGTCGTGTCTGACATTGAGTACATCAGCCTTCAGCGCGAGGAAAGAGTTTTAGTGTTAAAAATGGCTTCCATTCTGCGGGTTGCCGATGCCCTTGACCGGGGACATTCCCAGCAAATCAAAAACCTGACGATAGAACACCGCGCCGAAACGCTCGTCCTGCACACACAAGGCGGTTACGACATTACCCTTGAACTTACCGGCCTGGAAGAAAAAGCTAATCTCTTCCAGGACGTATTTGGCTACAAAGTAGTGCTGAGTTAAATAAACGGTTCGTCAAGATCTGATTCGGGTTCAAATACCGGCTGAGGGCTTGTAATGACCGGCTGGTATTCCGCGAGCCAGGCTTTCGATTCTGTTTGTTCCGTATTGACCGCCGGTTTTACGGTAGTATCCGGTTTTACGGCGGCCTCCGGAGCCTTTGTCACAACAGCCTTTTTCACCACCGCTTTTTTGACCGCAGGCTTTTTGGCTGCGGGCTTCTTGGCTGCGGCTTTTTTGACCGCGGCTTTCTTGACCGTGGCTTTTTTGGCTGCGGGCTTCTTGGCGGCGGCCTTTTTGGCCGTGGCTTTTTTGGCTGCGGGCTTTTTCGCGGCGGTTTTTTTGGCGGCGACCTTTTTGGGCTTGGCTGCCTTTTTAGCTTTGGCTGTTTTGGCTTTTTTAACGGTTTTGGCAGCTTTTTTCGCTTTGGACTTCCGCTCGAATGTCGCTTTGTCTACCGTTACAATACCTTTAAGCTCTTTTGTAAGCTTTTTGTCCTGGGCAGCCATGAAAACATCGAATTTCAGTTGTAAAGCCAGCCAATATTCGGGTTTTGTCTTGAAAAACTTTGCAAGACGAAAAGCGACAGCGGCTGATACCGGGTTCTGATCAAGGGCAATAAGGCGAACCATTGCGCTGCTCAAACCTACTGCTTTTGCCAGCCGATTGTAATTCAGACCATTTTTTTCCAGAAGTTTGGTCAATACGGCTCCTGGACTCTGTTTGGTGTTGGGCATAATACTATCTCCTTATAAGTATCTTTGTACAGAAAACTGTATAATGGATTTTATTCATTGTCAAGACAATTTGTTTTTTGTATACTATATGGTATGTACATTAAAAATGTTTTTGACCGCAATTTTCTTGAATACGCCTCCTATGTCATAAAAGACCGGGCCATTCCCGATCTTGAGGACGGCCTTAAACCGGTACAGCGCCGTATCATGCATACCCTGTTCGAAAAGGACGACGGCAGATTTCACAAGGTTGCCAGCGTAGTGGGAGAATGTATGAAAATTCATACCCACGGCGAAGCTTCAATAGGTCCCGCGCTGGTGGTGCTTGCCAACAAGGAATACTTTATTGATCGGCAGGGGAATTTCGGCAATATTTTCACCGGGGACGAGGCTGCCGCTCCCCGGTATATTGAATGTAAGGCTTCGGCTCTGGCAAAAGATGTTTTTTACAATCCCAAGTTAACGCCAATGGTAGACTCCTATGACGGCCGTAACCGGGAGCCGGTGCTGTTCCCCGCGAAAATCCCCGCGGTACTGGTTATGGGCGCGGAAGGCATCGCCGTAGGAATGTCCACAAAGATACTGCCGCATAATATTCTGGAAGTACTGGAGGCCGAAATCGCCTGCCTTTCGGGGAAAAAATTTGAACTGTATCCCGATTTCCCCACCGGCGGGCTGGTGGATGTATCCGATTACCGTAACGGAAACGGCAAAGTGCTGGTGCGGGCAAAACTTGACACGTCCGATCCCAAGCGCATACTGATAACTGAACTGCCCTTTGGCTCAACCACCGAAAGCCTTATCAACAGCGTGGAAGCCGCGACAAAAGCCGGCAGACTCAAAATCCAAAGCATCAATGACTTTACCACCGAAAAAGTTGAAATCGAAATAAAACTTGCCCGCGGCGTATACGCGCAAGAAACGGTTGACGCCCTTTTTGCATTCACTGAATGTGAGCAGTCCATTTCGGTAAATCTGCTGGTCATTAAAGACGGTCTGCCCACCATTATGACCGTTACCGAAGTAATCAAGCATCACGCAAAACAACTGGTAAAAATTCTGACCAAAGAACTGGAACTGGAAAAAAAGGAACTGCAGGAAAAATTCCACTTACGCACCCTTGAACGGATTTTTATCGAAGAACGCATCTACAAGGGCATTGAAAAAATGAAAACGGCCAAAGGCGTTCAGGATGCCGTTGTTTCCGGTTTTGCCCCTTTTATGAAAGAGGTAGGCCCCCGCGGTATAAGCGCCGATGACGTTGAACACCTTTTGCGCATTCCCATCCGGCGCATATCGTTATACGACATCAGCAAGGCCCGCGATGAAATGGAACAGATACAGGCGCGGATCAAGGAGATTAACGGCCATCTGAAAAATATTGTCGTATACTCCATAAATTTCCTTAAGGGAATCGGCGCGAAAGTCCGGGCCAATGAAGAGCTGGGGCAAGACGGCGTACCGCCGGGCTCCCGAAGAACCAAAGTCGGCGCGTTTGACAAGATCGACGTGAAAGAAGTGGCGCGCAGAGATGTTGAACTCAAGTACGATAAGAAAACCGGCTATATGGGAACCAATGTTTCCGGAACAAAAGTCGCCGAGGTTTCGCCCTTTGACCGCATACTGACCATACGGAAAAACGGTATGTACTCGGTAACGGATCTGCCGGAAAAAACATTTGCCGGCGCCGATGCCTGGTGGATAGGCGTTGCGGACAAGGAAGCATTATCTCAAACCATTTTTACCATCATTTACAAAGAAAAAGAAACCGGCTTTGCCTGCATCAAGCGCTGCATCATTGAAGGCTGGATTATGAACAAGGATTATTTCCTGGTGCCTGACGGAGCGGTGATTCTGCATATTGATACAAAGCCCAAATTTTCATTTACCCTGAAATATACGCCCAAACCCCGGCTCAAGATTCTACTGGAGGAATTTAAGGCCCAGGATTACAGCGTACGGGGACTAAAAGCCGGCGGTTTGCGGCTGTCAAACAAAGAAGTATCCAGAATAGAAGTGGGGAAGAAAAAAAATGACGATGCATGACGAAATTGTATTTGATACCAATTCCGGAATTTCCGAGGAAGAACAGCGGGAGATACTGGCAAAAATAAACAGTATTACCGAAAAAAACCGGCTGTCCCTTGGCCATGCCATCGACGCAAACCAGATAGCCGGTAATAAAAGCGGAAAAAAAGGCAAAAAACGCTTTAAGGCAAAAAAAACCGGCGGCCTTTTCCCCATTTTGGTCAATGCAGCGGCAATTGCGGCGCTTACCGGAGGTTTTCTGATGCTCTTCTTTTTTCAGGGAAAAACCGACGCCCAGGTCCGTGAAGGGACAAGAATAATAAACAGCGCCGAACGGGTGCTTATTGATGAAATTATGCGGGAAACATCCATTGACAGCGCCCGCAGTGAAATGGAACGGCTTTCTCAGGAACAGGCGCAAGCCGCAGCCATAGAATCCCAGATAGGGGCATTTTTCGCAAACCTCAACAGCCAAATTGATCAAAACCTCCTTGATGACGCTGCCAGAACCGTACAGTCAATGCGGGCATTTCTCAATACCCCCGCATTTCAATCGATCCGTTCCATACAGGCGCGAAAGGAAGTCTACACTCAGGCAATCAATGTATTTGAGATAATGGTCGCAGAAGCCCGCAAAACCCAGGCCTTTTTGGCCGCCGGCGTAATGCCGCTTGACCGGAACAACGAAAAACTGCTTGCCGATCTGCAGGAAAAAAGCACAGAACTTGAAAAAACCATAGAGTCTCTGGGCACTGAAGGAAGCGGCATGGCCCGGCGCATCGTGGAGCTTGAGGGAAATAACAATAACCTGAGAGCCGCAAACACGGCGCTGGAATACGATTTAGCCGCGCAAACTCAAAACGCCCAAAGCCTGCAGGCGGAAGTGGCAACATTGAACCAGACCATCAGAACCCGTGACAATACCATCAGCAATCTTGGACAGCAGAACAGAAATCAGGAAACCACTATCGCAAATCTCAACAACCAGCTGACCATAATCCGTCAGGTATTACAGGATTCAACCAGAGAGCAGATACCAGAGCATAACGAATAGCGTATTTATCCACAACTTGCAACTTTACTCTTTTCCTTAACTTCGCTATACTAATACCAAAGCAATTCGAGGAGGCTTTCATGGAGAATTTTACCCCGCCAAAGGTGGGCAAGTACATGAGTCCGGCAGTACTGACACTGGTAATAGGCGGTATTTTTCTGCTTATACTGTTGGGGACCAGCGTATATATCGTTGATCAAACCGAAGAAGCGGTCATTACCCGCTTTGGCAGGTATATTGGCACCAGAGGACCCGGCCTGCAGTTCAAACTGCCTTTTGGCATTGACCGGAATTACACCGTAAATGTAAAAACCGTACAAACCCAGGAATTTGGTTTCCGCACTTTAAGGGGCGGAACTACCCCCAGTTACACCAGCCAGGCTGCCGAGTCTACCATGCTCACCGGCGATTTGAATATCGTCGATGTTGAATGGATTATCCAGTACCGGGTTGTTGATCCCAAGGCATGGGCCTTTAACGTAAACGAGCGCACCGCGACAATCCGGGATGTGTCCCGTTCAGCGATTAATATGCTCGTAGGCGATCGGGCAATCATGGACATTATGGGTATTGAACGCAGCGCCATTGAAGTGGCAGGCGCGGCCATTATGAACGAGACCTTCCGGGGCTACGGTCTGGGAATCGATGTCATTACCGTAAAACTGCAAAACGTTACCCCTCCGGCGGGCGTGCAACAGGCCTTTGAAGATGTAAACAAGGCGATGCAGGACCTGGAGCGGCTTATCAACGAAGGCCAGCAGGCATACAACGAGGAAATTCCCAAAACCAGAGGCGAGGCCGAACGGATGATTCAGGTAGCGCAGGGCTATGCTACCGAGCGGGTGAACCGGGCGCACGGCGATGTCGCCCGTTTTAACGCAGTATACGACGAGTACCGCCGTTCCCCGGAAGTTACCCGGCAGCGGCTCTACTATGAAATGATCGAAGAAGTATTCAAGAATGAAGAAGGCACAACGCTTATCGACCACCATCTGCGCAACTTCCTGCCCATGATGAATTTAGGCGCTGCGCAGCGTCCTGCACAGGGAGGAACCAGATAATGAAAAAAACATTAACAACCATTGTCGTTATTTTTGTCATTTTTATCGGCATTTTAGTAGCCGGCCCTTTTTATGTGATAAACGAAGGCGAACAGGCCGTCATTGTACAATTGGGGCGGCTGACAAATGTTATTACCAACGCCGGCCTGCATCTTAAAATTCCTTTTATTGATGAAGTAGTCCGGTATCCCAAAAAAATTATGGCATGGGACGGCGAGGCCAGAATTGTACCTACTGCAGAAAGGCAGTTCATCTTTGTCGATGTAACCGCCCGCTGGCGCATTGCCGATCCCAAAAAATTCTATGAGTCCATTAACACCGTTGATGCGGCTTATTCCAAACTTGCCGAGATTATCGACTCTGAGGTGCGTACCGTAGTCGCGGAAAATTTCCTGCGGGAATCGGTGCGGAATTCAAACATTATCATGGAACGATCCTCTGGCACCGATTCTTTGGGTCTGGGAGAAGGCATTGAAGCCGAACTTATCAGTTCCACCTCGCAATCCGGTTCAGGCCATGAGCCTATCAGCAAAGGCCGCCGCCAGCTTGCTCAGGAAATACTTGACCGTTCACGGCGCATGGTTCCCGAATACGGCATTGAGCTCATCGACGTGGTCACGCGGCAGATACGGTACTCCAATGAACTTACCCCCAGCGTTTACGCCCGCATGATACGGGAACGCAACCAGATAGCCCAGGCCTTCCGTTCCGAAGGCGAAGGCCGCAAGGCGGAATGGCTGGGAAAAATGGACAACGAAAAACGTTCGTTACTTTCAGCCGCTTACAATCAGTCCGAGGCAATCCGGGGAAGGGCAGACGCGGAAGCAACGCGAATTTACGCTGAAGCCTACAACCGTGACCGGGGCTTCTTTGATTTCTGGCGGGCGGTAGAATCATACCGAAGCACCCTGCCGAAGTTTGGAAAAACCCTCTCTACCGATATGGATTATTTCCGCTACCTGTATTCTCCGCGGTAATGCAGAGACAGGTTTTTTCTTTTGAAGTAAACAATACAACTGTCCTGGGCTTTGACACGGGTCTTAACTCCCGTGCCTTTGCTCAGGCAAAATTTGCCCAGGCCATTACCGAATCAGGATTGGTTATTAAGGGAGCAGGGGAAACCAGCGTTACGCCTTGGCAAGCAAGCGGGGTGATCGAACACGCTCATGGTGACGGCGCCGAACCGACAATGGTTGTCTGGGGCCCCCATTTCGAAGGCGAACGTCTGGACTTACTGCTGAACGAGAACGGGCAGCAAGACAAAGCGCTGGCGCTGATAAACGCATGGATTCAGGCGATTCTGGCACTTGCAGAAAATCTCCCGGCCGGTACACTGGCATTACCCGGCGATTCGGCCGCAATGTTTTGGCCGTCTGCGGCGTTGATTGCGGCTAACGCTGTTTTTGTTGCGCCGCCCAGCTTGGCCAAACGCTGCATGATACCCGATAACCGGTATACACACACCGATCTTGAAGGCATTGACTCCGCTGCCTTTAGCGCGGCGGCAATGCTGTATCATGTCTTTGCCGGCACACCCCCTTTTTCCGCCGCAGACGAGGCCATCCTTCGTCAGGATATGCGTGAAGGCCATTTTTTGCCGGTGCATCTTGCCGTTCCCGGCCTGGACGCCAATCTTGCCGCCTTGATCCAGGAAGCCCTCAGCGCCAAATCACACGGAGCCGCGATCCTAAAACAATTCCTTATTTTTTTTACCACGAACCAACACGAACCAGCACGAACAAAAGAAAATGAGCAAGCTATAGGTTCGTATGGTTTGTGTGGTTCGTGGTTAAATTCTTCAGCATCATTTAATCGACCCGTCTCAGAGGCGGAGCGGTTGGCGATTGAAAAGGAAAAGTCTGCATTCCTTAAACGAAAAACCGCGGCGATCAAAACCAGACGGTTTGTTGCGCGTAACACTGCAATGTTACTTATTTCGTTTGCCGCAATTGCCGCAGCGCTGCTTATTGCCCACAGTCTTATCCAAAACCGCGCCAAGCTGCCAACAACAGCGGGCATGGAGCCGGTTCAGGTAATCGAAAGCTACTACAATGCCTTTGGTCAGCTTGATCATCAGATGATGGAGGCCTGCGTTGTACGCAAAGCGGGAAAAAGCGATATCAACACCGTTATCAATTTATTTGTAATCAACAGGGCAAGACTGGCTTATGAAATGGGCACCGCGCCAATGATTATTGCCGCCCCAATATGGCAGGAACACGGCGGAGGAGCCGTTGCGTACGATGTATTTGGGGTAACGGATTTACGGATAACAACGAACAAAGAACAAGGAATAAAGAACAAAGACGCAGAAGAGCTGTATTTTGAGGCGGATTATGTATTGTGGGTGCCGGCTCAGATGGGCGAAATAGACGAGCCGGCTCTGGAACTCCGCACCCTTTTCGACCCGGAATCTGCCGAATTTCGCCTACCCTGGTCATATCACCATGCCGATGTACTCACCCTAACCCGCAAAAAAGGAACCTGGCGCATCACAAATATACAAAGAACGATTAACCATTGACAATATTACCGAAAATAGAGTAGTATTATAGCGGGAAAATGCATAATTATAGGACCCGATCCGGTTATCGAAGATATATTCGCCGAAAAAGGCTGCTGTTTTCCGTTGTCATACTGGCTATTGCCGGCATTGTCACGGCAGCATCCATTCATCGTGCAGGAAGATCTGCCGCCGCGGTAAGGGGGGAACGCAGGGAACTGCTGCGCCTGTGGGAAGCCGGCAATCTGGATGAGGTGTACAACCTGAGCCAGGCGGCTCTTGTCTCCCGCCAGATGGACTATTTTTTGTTGACCATGCACGGGTTTTCCGCCTATCAATTGGGCATTTCCCAAATAAACAGCCTGAATGCGGCAAAATATTTTGAGGATTGTGTATGGGCGCTGCGAAAAGCTGCCTTGCTTAAGGAAGGGGCAAGCGATGGACGGCTGTACTATGTACTGGGAAAAGCCTACAATTACAAGGGCGAGAGTTATGCCGATCTTTCGATTAAGTATCTGGAAAAGGCCAGGGGTTTATCTTTTCGCGCCGCAGACATTCCTGAATACCTTGGTTTGGCGTATGCGGAAATTGGAGACTACCGGAGCAGCGTGGCGGCTTTTGCCGAAGCCCTTGACCCAAGGGCAGCTCTTGACCCAGGCTTAACGGGAACGCATAACCAGGGAGAAAGGAACCGGGCGCTTTCGGGGCCTTTGCTGCTTGCCATTGCCCGGTCTTATTTTGCTCTGGGTGAACTTGATCAGGCGCAGGCGTATTTGCGGCATTGTATTGATGTTTCGCCGGATTCCCGAACAAGACTGGCGGCGCGTCTTTTATTGGCAGAGGTTTTGCGAAAAGCCAATGATATCAATGGAGCACGGAAACAGCTCCTGGATATAATTGAAGAAACGGGTGAAAATGCCGAAGCCCGTTACCAACTGGGGGAACTGTATGTCCTCCAGGGAGACACCGTCCGTGCAAGGGCGGAATGGAGATTGGCGCGCCAGGCGGATCCGGCGCATGTAGGAGCAAGAGCACGACTTTCAATGTGAAAACATTTTGTAAAGATATTTTTTTGGAGGGATTATGTTTGGCAATACGTCATCTGATTTAGGCATTGATTTAGGAACCTGCAACACCATCATTTATATGCGGAACAAAGGTATTGTACTGAATGAGCCGTCTGTAGTGGCGGTCGAGTTGGGAACCAAAAGAGTATTAGCGGTAGGCGCTGATGCAAAGCGAATGCTCAGTAAAACACCGGGGCATATTCGCACCATCAGGCCATTGCGCGACGGCGTTATTGCCGACCTTGAGTCTACCGAAAAAATGATTCGCTATTTTATTTCCCGCGTATTGCCCCGTTACCGGTTTATAAAACCCAGAATGGTATTGGGCGTTCCATCCTGCATAACCGAAGTTGAGCGGAGAGCCGTAGAAGAAAGCGCCTACAAAGCCGGAGCGCGGGAAGTACTGGTGATCGATGAAAGTCTGGCTGCCGCGATTGGCGCCGATATTCCCATCAATGAGCCGGCCGGTCACATGATCTGCGATATTGGCGGCGGAACTACTGAAATTTCGGTAATTTCGCTGGGAGGAATGGTCGTTACCAATGCGATAAGACTGGGCGGCGATGAATTTGATGAGGCCATTATCAAATATGTCAGAATGGTTAACAACTTAATTATTGGCCAGCAAATGGCGGAACATCTTAAAATTGAAATAGGCAATGCTGTGCCTGAAAAAAATATCGAAGAAATTGAAGTGAAAGGAACCAATGCAGCTAACGGCCTGCCCCAGCGTTTCAAAATTGGTTCAGACCAAATAAGAGAAGCTCTGCGGGATCCGATCAATCAAATTATCGACAATATTAAATCAACGCTGGGACAAACACCGCCGGAACTTGCCGCCGACATTGTGGAACGGGGCATTGTGATGACCGGCGGCGGATCTCTGTTGAAAGGGCTGGACAAGCTCATTGCGACAGAAACCGGCGTCCCGGTATTTATCGCCGAATATCCCCTGGACTGTGTGGCGCTGGGAGCGGGTAAATACTTTGATTTTATAAGAGGCGTTGACAGTTCAAAAAATATTTATGACAGCCTGAACGGATAAGGGCTCCATATGGGAAAAAGGAGGGGGTTGCCAGGAAAACGTTTACCGCTGGAGGTTTATATTTTTTTGGGGCTCATCGTCGTTTCGTTTTCCCTCCTTCTTGTTTCTACGCGCAGTCCGGTATTGAATTTCCACAATACGGGACTGTTTCTTTTTTCCGGCGTACGCGGCAGAATAGACGATCTTTCTTCCCTTATTTCCCGAACGGTACTTTCGGTACAGGAACTTGCAAAACTCAGAACAGAACATACCGAATTGCTGGAACGCATTGCCCGTTATGAACGGCTTGAACGAACTGCGCGAGAGATAAGCCAGGAAAATATGCGGCTGAAGGAACAGCTTGACTTTGCGCAAACTCTGGATTACCGTCACATACCTGCAAAACTCATCGGCAGAGACCCGGACAACCTCTATTCTGCGCTGGTTATCAACAAGGGCCGCCACGCGGGCGTCGAGCGGGACATGGCGGTCATTGCCTGGCAGGGAGGCGCTCAGGCGCTGGTGGGCAAGGTTATTCAGGTAAGGGCTTTTGAAAGTCTGGTAATGCCGTTATACGATTCCAGTCTGCTTGTCGCGTCCCGTTTTGCCGCTTCCCGTTATGAGGGTATTGTTGAAGGACAAGGCAGCCCCGACTTGCCCCTGAGGATGCGTTTTATTTCCAAAAGGGCCAGAGACGAGATCAGCCGGGGTGATCTGGTTGTTTCAAGCGGCATGGGCAGAATATATCCGCCGGAAATAAATATAGGCAGGATAAGCAACGTGAATTATCATGATTATGAAATTTCAATGGAAGCGGAACTGGAACCGCTGATTGATTTTTCCCGTCTGGAATATGTATTTGTAATCGAGGAAAAAAAAGCTAATGATTAAAAATGTAATCTGGACTGTTGTCTTTGGCCTGATAGCGGCTGTGCTTCAGTCAACGCTGCTTTCCCATATTGCCCTGTACCGGGCCGTTCCCGATATTGCTCTGGGGATTATAGTGTATTCTGCATACATAAACGGCACTATGACCGGTCAGCTTTCCGGTTTCTGTTACGGGTTAGCGCTTGATTTCATTTCCGCCGCTCCCATCGGTCTTAATGCTTTTATCCGCACCATTATAGGCGCCCTTGCCGGCTTGATAAAAGGAACCTTTTTTCTGGATGTTTTTTTGCTTCCAATGATTTTGTGCGCTTCGGCAACGCTGGTTAAGGCATTGATCCTCTTTTTACTCAGCCTGTTGATGGCGGGCATGATTCCCGCATACCCGATTGCCGCTCCGGTACTGTGGTCAGAACTGGCTATGAACACGCTCATAGCGCCGTTTCTCTTTGCCCTGCTGAAACGTTTTAGTTCCCTGCTGACACGGAGAGAACGATGAATTCCTATGACGACAAACCCCGGCACGACAAATCAGAAAAACGTATCGGGTTTCTGTGGATTTTATTTATAGTAATATTTGTAGTGTATAGTCTGCGTTTGTTTAATATGCAGATTCTTTCCGGTGAGCAATACCGGTCCCATGCCCATGATATTTCCCGCCGTACGGAAATACTGCCGTCACAGCGGGGAGAGATCTACGACCGCAGCTATACGCAGCCTTTGGCGTTAAACGCAGATTCTTTTGCGGTAAGCATTGTTCCCGCCGAAATCCCCCGCGGCAAGGTTCCGGAGTTGATAGCTGATGCCGCCGCAATTTTGAAAATCTCCACAAGCGAGATCGAAGCAAGAATACAACCCCGGTATTATCATCTATACCAGCCGATAGAAGTAGCGGTCAATGTCCCTTACGCGATCATAGCCGAACTTGCCGAACGGAAAGACGCGCTGCCGGGTGTTTCATGGAACAGCAAGCCGGTGCGGAATTATGTAAATGTAAGCAGCCTTTCCCACATTGTCGGATACGTTGGCGACATAACCAGAGACGAACTGACCCAACTGTACAACTATGGCTACCAGCAGGGGGATGTCATTGGTAAAACCGGCATAGAACGCCAGTACGATGTGCTCTTGAGAGGAAAGGACGGCAGAGAAACAAAAACCGTTGATGTCCGCGGCAAACGAATCGCCGGACGGGGAGACCGCATTCCTCCCGAAATGGGAAAAAATCTGGTATTAACCATCGACCGGCGAGTTCAATTACTGGCCGAACAGGCTCTGGGAGAACGAATCGGCGCCGTGGTGGTAATGCGCCCAACCGGAGAAATACTTGCGTTGGTTTCCTATCCCTGGTATGACCCCAATATTTTTACCAGAGGAGAACGCGGCGTGTTTCAGGCTCTGGCAAATGATCCCAACAGGCCGTTTTTGAACCGGGTTATACAATCAAGCTATCCTCCTGCCTCGGTATTCAAGGTTGTAATGACTACGGGAATACTTGCGGAAGGTGTGTTTCCCATGGACAGAACGGTAGACTGCCCGGGTGAAATTGATTATGGTAACCGGCTGTGGCGCTGCCATATACGCCGTCCCGGCCATGGCAGAATGAACCTGCACCGGGCGCTGGCCCAGTCATGCAATATTTACTACTGGCAAGTGGGGCGTGATGCCCTGGGAGTAGAACAAATGATCTCATATGCCAGAAAGTTTGGCTTTGGAGCCCAGACTGGCATAGATATTCCCGGCGAGATAGAAGGTTTTATTCCTACACCCCAGTGGAAGACCCGCCGTTTTCATGAGCGGTGGCTTGGCGGTGATACCATGAACATGACCATTGGACAAGGTTATACGCGAGTAACCCCGATTCAGATGGCCAATATGGTAAGCATGGTTGTGAATAACGGCAAGATGTACCAGCCGTATCTCCTGAAAGAAGTGCGAGACCCGATTTCAGGAGCGGTTGAACAAAAAACACTGCCAAAGCTCCTCCATGAAAGCGATATTGATCCCAAAGTTTTTGAAATTGTCCGGCGGGATATGCGGGGAGTCATAACCGATGGAACCGCCCAATATCCCCTGAATATCAAAGCGGTTGAGATTGCCGGCAAGACAGGAACCGGTGAAGTTGGTCTGCAGGATCGCTGGCATTCATGGTTTTCCGCGTATGCGCCATACAATACCAATAACCCCGATGAGCAGGTTATCGTATCAGTAACGGTAGAAGCGGCAAACGAATGGGAATGGTGGGCGCCCTATGCGTCGGCCATTATTTTTCAGGGGATTTTCGCAAATCAAACCTATGATGAAGCAGTGCAGACCCTGGGTCTGCGGAACATAGTGCCGGTACGGGGGCGCAGGGAATGAGACTAAGAAATTTTCTTGAAATTGATTTTTTAATTTTGCTGCCGGTGATGATTTTAATCGTAATTGGCATACTGTTTATTTATTCGTCCGGTATTACTTCCACCGGAGAACTGGTTTCCAACGAATACATTAAACAGATTATCTGGGCTTCTGCCGGCCTGATAATTGCTTTGACGCTGGCAATGATCAACTACCGCCGTTTTCACAGGGTTTCCCTGTATCTGTATCTGCTGGTGCTGATCCCCCTGTTGTATATATGTATTTTTGGCCGGACAGGCAACAGCACCCGCTGGCTCAGAATAGGCATTTTTACCATTCAGACATCGGAATTTGCAAAAATTACTACCATTATTTTTCTTGCCCGCTATCTTGCGGATACCAGGATGAACAGAAATCATTTCATCCGTTTTATAACATCATGCCTTATTGTAATTATTCCCATGGGGCTTGTGTTTATTCAGCCAGACCTGGGAACAGCGCTCGTATTTATTCCCATTTTGCTTTCCATGACTTTTGTCGCCGGATTATCAATGCGTTATGTGATTTTTTCGGCATCATGCATTGCGCTTACCGGGCTGCTCATGGTTCTGCCGTTATGGCAAACGCATATTCTCCAAAAATCCATACCTGTCATTGAAGTGCTTACCAACGCCCGTATTATTAAAATCGTGGTATTTGCCCTGAGTATCATCATTGGCATTGCCTTTTTTGGATATCTAAAATACCGGAAACGGTATTTTTTCTGGCTGATTTACGCGTTTGCCATTATTGGTTTTTCACTGGGCGCTTCATATGCCGCCCGCGGAGTGCTGAAAAACTACCAGATTATGCGGCTCATTGTGTTTCTTAACCCCAATGTGGATCCGCGGGGCGCAGGCTGGAATATTATCCAGTCAGTTACCGCTATCGGCGCAGGAGGCGTATCCGGTCAGGGTTATCTGCAGGGAACGCAGAGCCATTACCGCTTTTTGCCTGAGCAGAGTACCGATTTTATTTTCTCGATATTTTCGGAAGAAATGGGTTTTATCGGCGGACTTGTCGTGTTTGCCCTGTTCCTTATCATCTGTCTCCGGTTTTTACGGATTATAAAAACAACAGCGGATCCCTTTGCTACCTATATTTGTGCCGGACTGGTTGGAATGTACAGCTTTCACTTTCTTATCAACGTCGGAATGACAATGGGTATCATGCCCATTACCGGTATCCCCCTATTGTTTATGTCTTATGGAGGTTCTTCCATGTTCTCGGCGATGATTGGCATTGGACTTGCGCAAAGCATACATATCAGAAGGTATCTTCATCAGCCATTATGATTAATCGTACTATCATTAATCCTGTTACCGATTTGGGAGCGCTCCTGCTGCAAGTGGAAAAGCCCTGCCGCTACACCGGCGGCGAACATGGCCGTCTCGCCGGCAAAGACGCAGTTCTCCAGAGCCTTATCGCCTTTCCCGATCTGTACGAAATTGGCATGTCGAATCAGGCATTGCGGATTACCTACAACGGGCTTAATCGAATTCCCGGCATTTCCTGCGACCGGGCATTTGCCCCCGCACCGGACTTTGAACGCTTGCTCAAAGACAAAGGGCTGCCGCTCTACGGCCTGGATACCGGCATCAGTCTGAAGCACCTGGATCTGCTGCTCTTCACCCTTGGTTATGAACTGGGAATCACCGGCATACTGACGATGCTTGATGTTTCCGGCATCCCATTACGCGCGGATCAGCGCGGCGAACATGATCCCCTGATTATAGCCGGCGGGCCGGCTGTATCCAATCCCCTGCCCTACTCAGCCTTTATTGACGCATTCTGGATTGGCGAAGCCGAAGCAGGCTTTTTCGATCTGGCAAAAGAACTGCTGCACATAAAACAAAACAACGGCACCAAAGCCGCACTATTCGATCACATAAAAAACCACCCTAACATATGGATAAAAGGAAAAGAACGAGCAGCCCGCGCAGTATACGCAGACTTCGCAGGCCCCACTCCTCATTCCTCATTTCCCATTTCTCATTCTCCCCCAGCCGTCTACCCCATTCCCAGCATGAAGATCGTGCAGCATCACGGCATACTTGAAATTATGCGGGGCTGCCCCAACGGCTGCCGTTTCTGTCATGCGGGTTATTGGTACCGCCCTGCGAGACAAAAACCGGCAGAAACGCTTCTCCGCGAAGCCGAATCCTTTATCACTCTGGGCGGCTACCGCGAAATGAGTCTGTCTTCGCTTTCCAGCGGCGACTATTCCGGCATTGATGGACTGGTTGACGCCCTGAATCAGCGTTTTTCCGACAGGCATGTTTCATTCCAGTTACCTTCGCTCAGGGTCTCAACTTTTTCCCTCGCCCTGCTGGAAAAAATTTCCCACACACGCAAAAGCGGCCTGACCTTTGCCGTTGAAACCCCCCGCGATTTCTGGCAAATGGCGATAAATAAACAAGTAACAGAAGATTCGGTCACCGAAATTCTCCGTGAGGCGAAACGGAATGGCTGGCGCGGAGCAAAATTTTATTTCATGATAGGTTTACCTTTAGGTAAACCGGAAGAAAGCATTTTACCCGAAGAAGAAGAAATTGTTAATTTTGTGCTTAATGTTGCCCGAAAAACAGCCATGCACTTTAATGTGAATGTGGGAATATTTGTGCCAAAACCCCATACACCCTACCAGTGGGCACAACAGCTTGACAGTGAAACCGCTGCCGCAAAACTCGATTTTATCCGTTCACGGCTCAAGCCCAAAGGCCACAAGGTAAGCGTTTCCAATCCCCTGATATCCGCAATTGAAGGCGTTCTGAGCCGGGGAGATGCACGCGCCGGAGAGATGGCGGCAGAAACATTTACGGCAGGAAGCAGGCTTGATGCCTGGCAGGAATTTATCGCAAAAGATGTTTGGCGAGATGTGCTGGAAAAAAATACAGAACTCGTAGAACATTATCTTGCCGCAAAAAGCATTGACACTCCCCTGCCCTGGCACTGCATCAGCTCCGGTGTTTCACCGGCCTATCTGCGAAGGGAACTGGAAAAATCCAACCACGGCGAAATGACCAAGCCATGCGCAGAAGAATGCGTTACGCGCTGCGGGGTATGCGGAAAGAAAGGGACTGGGGACTGGGGACTAGGGACCAGGGATTGTTGTTCGAATAACGATAATACTTTCGTGTTAAACCCCGATACTTCAAGTCGCAAACCCCAGTCCCCAGTCCCCAGTCCCCAGTCCCCTTCCTCTCCCATCTACCGTCTGCTCTTCTCTTTCACCAAAGAAGGCAGCGCGGTGTTTCACGGGCATTTAGATCTTATTGAAATTTTTTCCATGGCCATGAGTCGCGCCGGTCTGGATGTGCGGTATACTCAGGGATTTAACCCTCTTGCCAAACTGGAAATTGTTGCGCCTTTGTCCATTGGCATCAGCGCCGGGGGGGAAATGGCCGCCGTTGAATTTTCCCATGAACAATCGCCCGAAGCATTTCTGGCAAAAATGAACGCCGCTCTTATTGAAGGGATAAGAATCACCAGAGCCGAAATTTTCCGCATTCCCGTGGGCAGTAAAAAACATTCCCTTTCTTCATTGCTCTGGGGCTTTGGGTACACTGAACCAAACGGCGAAATGGCATACGTTCCGGCATTGCAGGAAAAAGCCTACCGCCAAAAACGCCTCGGCAGCGATGGAACGGTTTTTGCACTGCGCCGCGCCTGCGTGCTGGCAAAAAGCAACAGCGCCGAAAACACAGAACCACCATGGGATTCCTATTTTAATATATACCAGGGATATTACAATGAATGATTTGTACTATGACGGAAACGATCTGGGGCTCAGTTACAGCGCCGCAGAATGTTTGTTTAAGGTATGGGTACCAACGGCAGCATATGTTTCCGTTGCGTTATACGACGATGCAGGTGAATACGATGCCGCAGGAATGGTTACCAGCCAGGAAACCGGCAAGCTGCATCCCATGAAAAAGGATCCCCACACCGGCGTATGGTCGACCATTATTAAAGGGGAGCTTGCGGGCAGATATTATCTGTACCGGGCTGAATTTGCCGATGGAACCAAAACCTGGGCTGCCGATCCCTACGCAAAAGCAGTGTCGGCTAACGGCCAGCGCATGGCCATTATCGATCTTGCAAAAACCAACCCGCCAGGCTGGCGGGAAAAACCAAAACCGCCATTCGCGGCCGGCCAATGGCAGGATGCGATCATTTACGAACTGCATGTGCGGGATTTTTCCATTGATGCAGCTTCCGGCATGAACCACAAGGGAAAATATTTGGCATTTACCGAACGGGGAACAACAACCAAAGGCGGCGTTCCAAGCGGCGTTGACCATTTAGTTGCATTGGGCATAACCCATGTGCATCTATTACCGATATATGATTTTTCTTCGATAAACGAATTTGCCGCAAATGCATATAACTGGGGCTACGACCCCATGCACTACAATGTCCCCGAAGGTTCCTACGCAACTGACCCAACAAATCCCGCAGCCAGAATTATTGAATGCAAGCAAATGATTCAGGCCCTGCACGATGCAGGAATCCGCGTCATTATGGACGTAGTGTACAATCATACTCACCACACCGGAACCTGGCCATTTGACTCTTTGGTGCCGGGTTACTATTACCGCATGACCGATGCCGGAGGATATGCAAATGGTTCCGGCTGCGGCAATGAAGTTGCGTCAGAGCGGCCCATGGTGCGGAAATTTATCATCGATTCCTGCCGCTACTGGGTAAATGAATACAATATCGACGGTTTCCGCTTTGATCTCATGGGTCTTATCGACACGGGTACCATGCGGCAATTAACCAAAGAACTGCGCGCCATTGATCCCACGCTGATCATTTACGGCGAACCCTGGCAGGCCGGCGGATCTGTTCTGCCGAAAGCATTGCAAACCATTACCGGCGCGCAAAAAGGACTGGGGTTTGCCGTTTTCAATGACCGGTTCAGAACTGCCATAAAAGGCGGCAGCGATGATAATTCGCGCGGTTTCGCAAGCGGAGGTACCGCCAAAGAAAAGGGCATTGTTCACGGCGTTATGGGATCGATTAACGATTTCACTGAACAGGCAAATGAAAGCGTCAATTATGTTACCGCGCATGATAATTTAAATCTTTGGGACAAGTTCGCCCATTCGCTGGGCAAAAATAGTGCGGTAAAATCCGTATTGCTGGCCAATGGAATCATTCTGACTTCACAGGGGATTCCTTTTTTCCAGGCCGGCGATGAATTCCTGCGCAGTAAATTCGGCAATCACAACAGCTATAAAAGCCCTGACCATGTCAATAAAATCCGCTGGAAAAACGCCGGCCGTTACCGGGAAATAGTCGATTATTACGCAGGCCTCATCCGCCTGCGCAAGGAACATCCCGCATTCAGGCAAACATCCAGAGCCGACATCGAAAGAACCATGAAAATGCTCAGCGCGCAGGATATGGGCGTATCATTTATCCTTACAGACGCCGGCACCGCCAGCGCCGCCTCATGGCGCACCATTTTTGTTGCATATAACGGCAGTTTATCACCGCACACATTTACCCTTCCCGCCTCTGTGCCGGTTTGGCAACAAGTGGTAGACGCGCGGCGGGCAGGCACAGAAACCCTGGCCAAAGTTTCCGGCTCAATCACCCTGCCCCCCCTTTCAATGGCCGTTTTACGGGAGTAATGGGGCATTAGCGAATCAGACACTATCCCCCCTTGACAGATGAGGAAACCTATGAGATTAGTAGGTATGAAGTATCATCGGGTGATAAGCGTACTCCTCGTGGTAGCGCACACGACTGCCCTGACCCCGATGCGTGTTTATGGGGAGCTCCGTGAACGATCCCCGGTGAGTATTGGCGAAGCGAGCGTATCCGGAGTACTCGGCCCTTTGGGCGGGGAGCTTAGTTTAGGCTCGGTGCGGTTAGAGGTACCCGCCGGCTCGTTAGCGGAAGAGACAAAGATCCGCTTATTGACATTACGCAGCAGAGAAATTATGATTTAGCTCATCGGGAAAAAATAGTTAACTTATAAATCAATACCGTCAAACCAGATTTATATCTGCGTCGTAGTCAACGCCTGCAACATCAAAACCATGCGCTTCCAGGAAATCATGCTTGAAACCGGCAAGATCGGTTTCGGCAAATACATTTTCCTCGGTGGTGGTTTTCATTTTTTCCGTAACGGCTTTTTGGACATCGTCCCGCATTTCCCAGTCGTCAATGCGGATGCGGTTTTCATTATCAACCGGTACCGTTTGGCCGGCATACAGCCGATCGCGGTACAGCCGCACAATCTGCTCAATGCAGCCTTCATGCAGGCCCATCTCTTTCATCACCCTGAACAGGCAGGAAATATACAGCGGAATAATCGGAATGACCACGCTTGAACGGGTTACCAGGGCCTTGTTTACCGAGACCCATGCGCCGGCGATTTTTCCCGCTTTGGTATACTGGGTATTAATTGCAGTGCAGGCTCTTTCCAGATCTTCTTTTGCTTTGCCAATAGTACCGTTTTTGTAAATGGGCCACGAATGTTCCGGGCCAATGTACGAATAGGCAACAACGCGGGTTTGAGGCGAAAGCAGTCCTTCCTTATCCAGCGATTCCATCCAGAGTTCCCAATCTTCGCCGCCCATAACTTTTACCGTGTTGCTGATTTCTTCTTCGGCAGCGGGTTCCGCTTCAGCAAGGGAAAAAGTCCCTTTCATCATATCAAGGGATTTACCGGAAAATTTTTCCCCAATAGGTTTGATGGCGGACTTATACTGGATGCCTGTTTTGGGATCGGTTCGTACCGGAGAGGCCAGCGAATAAATGATAAGGTCGATCTTTGCGGGGAGTTTCGCTTCGGCGGCGGCCTGGCGAACTGCCCGTGCGGTTTCGGCTTTCATTTCATCCTGAAAAGCATCGCCGTTGAGGGTTTTGCAGACAAGCCCCGCCTGTGCCGCTTCTTTATCAAATGTTTCGTTATGGTAAAAACCCGGCGTGGCAGTGTGTTTTTCCGAAGGCGCCTTTTCGAAGGCAAGCCCTACGGTAGCAGCCCCGTAGCCAAAGGCCGCGGCGATACGGCTTGCCAGACCATACCCGTTTGAACAACCGATAACCAGTACCAGTTTTGGCGCAGCCTCTGTCACAGACACATTATTTTTTGCATAAGCAATTTGCTTCTGCACCGACTTCGCACACCCCACCGGATGCGCATTGAGACAAATATTATTCCGAACCATTGGTTTAATGACCATAATTGCTCCTACAAAAAATTCGTGGAGTTTTACCTACGGTAAAACTCCGACTCGTTGGTTAATCGCTCCGCGATTAACCAACGAGACACATCCATTCGGCTTCGGCGGCGAGTTCGTCGCCGACATAGGCTTTGCCGGATTGTTTGATCATGCGGGGAGAAACCCGCAGGTTTTCAATCTCCGAGCGAACTTCATCGCCGGGGCGAACCTGGCGGCGGAATTTTACTTTGTCAACCGAGGCCAGGAAAAACAATGCCTTATCGCCAAGCACTCCCAGTTTGCGCAAACCAGCGCCGCCGGACTGTGCCATGGTTTCTACCAGGATAACCCCCGGCACCACCGGGTACTCGGGAAAATGCCCCGGAAAGAAAAATTCTTTTTCGGTAAACACATGTTTTGCTACAATTTTTTTATCGTCTGCCTCAACTATTTCATCGACAAACAAAAACGGTGCCCGATGCGGCAACAAACTTTCAATTTCATTACTCATTTCTAATTCCTCATTCCTAATTGTATTTTTTGAACACTACCACTCCGTTGTGGCCGCCGAAGCCCAATGAGCCGGAAGCGGCTGCGTTGATTTCCCCGTACTGGGCCTTATGAGGCACATAGTCCAGATCACATTCAGGATCCGGATTATCCAGGTTGATTGTGGGGGGATAAAAACCATCGCGTATTGCCAGAATACAGGCAATGGCTTCAACCGCGCCGGCTCCGGCAACACAGTGACCGTGCATACTCTTGGTACTGGAAACCTTCAACTTGTAGGCATGATCCCCAAAGGCTATTTTGAGCATTTTGGTTTCGGTGGGATCATTGATTTCCGTTGAGGTACCGTGGGCATTGTAATACTGGATATCCTCGGGTTTGAGGCCTGCATCAGCAATGGCCAATTTAACGGCGTTAGAGCCGCCCGCACCGGCAGGATCCGGTGATGTTATGTGATATGCGTCGGCAGTTGCCCCATAACCGGCCAGTTCGGCGATTATTTTTGCGCCGCGCGCTTTTGCGTGTTCCTCGCTTTCAAGGATCAAAATACCGGCGCCTTCGGCAATAACAAAACCATCACGGTCTGAGTCAAAAGGCCGGGATGCTTTTTGCGGCTCATGGCAGCGCTTGGTGGAAAGGGCCTTGAGCATCTGGAAGCCGCCAACCGCAAAAGAAGTGATTGTCGATTCCGTTCCGCCGGCAATAACCACATCGCAGCGCCCGCTGCGGATAAGATCAAGCGCCTGTCCCATAGCGTCTGTACCGGCAGCGCAGGCGGTAACCTGGGTGAATGCCGGTCCCTTTGTACCGAAAATCATCGAAATATTTCCGGCAGCTTCGTTCGGGATCATCATGGGAACCGTAAGAGGCAGCATCCGCTTGGGACCGCTCTCAAACAATTTTTTCATGGATTCTTGCACCACTTCAAAACCGCCGATTCCATTGCCCAATACAATACCGGTTTTTTCAGCCTGGCTCTTCACGGGTCTTTTGCCCTCTGCGTCAGTTTCGCCCATGAGTCCGGCATCGGTCAGCGCCTGCGCGGTCGCTGCGACTGCAAACTGGGTAAAGCGGGCCATTTTGCGGGCCTCTTTTTTATCCATCCATAAGCTGGGATCAAAATCCTTAATCTCCCCGGCTATGGTAACATCAAAATCGGTGGTATCAAAAGAAGTGATAGGCCCAATACCGCTTTTGCCGGCCTTGAGACTCGCACAAAAATCTTCCACCGTATTGCCGATGGAGGAAATTACCCCCATTCCCGTAACAACTACTTTTCTTGACATATTATTTCTCCTTATGTAAACATCCCGCCATCTACGGGTAGAACTTGTCCAGTGATATACACAGAATCATCCGAAGCCAAAAACAGCACCGCATTGGCAATATCCTGCGGCGTACCCATGCGCTTAAGCGGTATTTTTTCCAGCATCATTTCTTTTACCGCATCGGGAAGCACTGCGGTCATATCAGTCGCAATGTAACCCGGCGCAATGGCATTAACCCTTACTCCCCGGCTGGCAGTTTCAAGGGCAAGACTCTTGGTCACGCCGATAAGCCCCGCCTTGCTGGCCGAATAATTTGCCTGCCCGCCGTTGCCGTGGACTCCCACCACACTGGCCATGTTGATGATGGAACCAACGCGTTTGCGTATCATATCGCGGCCTACAGTACGGGCGATAAGAAAGGCGGCGCTCAGGTTTACATCTAACACTTTTTGCCATTCTTCAAGGGACATCCTGAACGAAAGATTGTCTTTGGTAATACCGGCGTTATTAATCAGAATATCAAAACCGCCGGATTCTTTGATGGCGTTTTCAATAGCCCCGTCAACTGCCGAAAGTTCCGAAAGGTCCGCCTGTACCCAGTGGAGTTTTCCCTTTGCCGCACTGACACGATCGGCAAGGTCTTCCGGGGTTTTGTAATCCAGACCCCACACCTCGGCGCCTTCGGCAATGAATAAATCGGCAATGGTTTTACCGATACCTCGTAATGCGCCGGTTACCAGCGCTTTTTTATTTGCTAATCTCATTCTATTTATTCTCCTATTTTTCCAATTTCTTCAACGGTTCCGGCAGCGAAAATGGGGATTTCGCTTCCTGAATCTTTCCATAAACCCTGCAGTACTTTACCGGGACCAACTTCAAGGCAGGCTGCAAAACCGCCGTCTGCGGCGATTGAAACCTGCTCGTCGACCCAGCGAACCGGGCTGGTTATTTGCAAAAGGGCAAGTTTTTTTGCCTCTGCGCCGGAGCTAATGCGTTTGCCGGTAACGTTTGAGTACAAAGGAATTGCGGGATCGTTAAACGTAACACTTTCAAGAACCGGCGCAAAGACTTCCGCCGAATCCGCCATGAGGGGCGAGTGGAAGGGACCGGCAACCGGCAAGCGAATGACCCGCTTGGCGCCGGCGTCCTTAAACCGCGTTTCTGCTTCGGTCAGGGCGGCAGCAGTACCGCTGACTACCAATTGTTTTGGCGAATTGATATTTGCCGCATACAGGTCTTTCAGGCCTGCCGCAGTCCACTCGGCAATAAGAGCTTCTACCTGCTCAGGCGTTAGACCCACGATTGCCGCCATACCCGGCGCCGCAGCAGGATCGCCGCCTGCCATTTCCCGCAGGCGATCCGCTGTTTTCTGCATGGCATCGCCCCTGGCTTTTATCAGGCGGAAACAATCTTCCGCGCTGATGACACCGGCACAAACCAGAGCGGCATATTCGCCCAGGCTGAAACCGGCGCAGGCCTTTGGGGTATAACCCTGCTCGGCCAGAAAAGCAGCGGCGGCAAGGTTTGCCAGCGTTACGGTCGGCTGGGAAACATCGGTCCGCTTTAAGGTATCGGCGTCAGAGTCCCGCAATAAAACCTCGGCGTCTTTTCCATACATTGCCGAAGCCTGTTCAAACAGCTTTTTGACTGCAGAACTGGCCGCCAGAAAATCCAGAGCCATTCCCTGATACTGGGCGCCCTGTCCGGGAAATAAATACACGCAATTGTTTTTTTCCATAAAACGTACTCCCTTTACCAAACAATAATATTTCCGCCATAGGTAAGGCCACCGCCAAAGCCTATGGTCAGTATTAAATCACCTTTTTTGATCTTCCCATTCCGGTTCAGTTCGTCCAGAGCAATGGGTATTGATGCTGCCGATGTGTTGGCATATTCTTCTATATTAAGGTAGATTTTCTCAGCGGGCATTTTCAGCCGCCTTGCCGCAGCCTGCACAATGCGGGCATTTGCCTGATGGGGGATAATCCATGTTATATCGTCTACCCCTATTCCATCGGCCTGCATCAGCGCATTTGCGGTGTCAGTCACGGCCTTAACGGCAAAGTTATACACTTCCTGGCCGTTCATTTCAACACAGATACCTTTTTCGATGGTTTCGCCCGGCTTAAAGGGGTTACGGGAACCTCCCCGGCGAAACAGCAGGCTTTCGCTGCCGGAACCATCGGCCCAGAGCATGGACCGTACCAGGCCCCGGCGTTCTGGACCCTCAGATGGGGCATCGTTTACTTCCAGTACCACGGCCCCGGCGCCATCTCCAAAGAGGACACAGGTACCCCGATCCTCCCAGTCTATTACCCTGCTTAACAGCTCGGCCCCAATAACCAAAGCGCGCTTGCGGCCTCTGCCAAGGCTCAGGAGACCTGTTGCGACTTCAAGGCCATAGACAAAACCGGTGCATCCGGCTGATATATCCATTGCCAGAGCCTGTTTCGCCCCCAGTTTGTGCTGGACAATACAGGCAGTTGATGGAGTACCCACATAATCCGGTGTAGCAGTCCCCAAAATGATGACATCAATGCTTTGAGCAGCTTCCGCAACGACGCGATTCCATTCCTCCGACCCGCTGCCCCCGGAAAAACCGGCTGCCATTGCCAGGGCATTCTTCGCCGCTTCCAGGGCAAGATCGCTCGTTGCCGTATGGTCATCGGCAATATGGCGATTCCCAATCCCTGTGTGGGACCTGATCCATTCATCACTTGTGTCAATCCGGGCCGCTAAATCGTCATTGCTGACCCGCCGGGATGGTACTGCCCTTCCGGTTCCAATAATTTCAATAGCCATAATCTGTTTTTTATGACAAATTTATAATATCTGTCATTCTCCAATAATAACAAATTTCTTGATTTTGTCAAGATAGTTTTTTGACCCAAATCACAAAAAGAAGTTGCGAAACCCGAAGCCGTCCTAATCACTTATCCGGCAGATCATCGTATCTCCCTATGTTATTCCAGTGGGTAAAGCCGCCGGTACCTGCCAAACGGGTCGCTTCAATCTGGCGGCGGACGTAATCTTCCGCCGTTCCCAGGGGGCCGCCGTAGTATTGGCGGTCATACGATACATTGAGGAAAAAAGCCTGGGTCCACGGACGGATGATGACCTGACCGCGGGCAATGCGGTCGGTGCGCAGGGTTCCATGGAAGTAAATGCGCCAGGGCCGCAGCTCCGCCGGGCGCTGGGCAAGAAAGTGCTGTTCAAAGTGACTGGGGTAGTACATGGGGCAGATGACGTCTACCCAGGGGGCAAGGAGTTCCACCTCCTGCCCGGTGCGGGCGCCGGTACGGTACCAGCCATTGGCCCCATAAATGTCAATGGAAATGGGGGCATTGACCCGCGAGCGGGCATGGCGTAAAAACGATAAAATGGCGCTTTCGGAGTCCATGCCGCTGTCCCGCCAGCGGTAACGGGCATCGCCAAGGTTATCACCATCGGTGGGGAAACGTATATAATCATATTGAATTTCATCAATGCCTCGTTCATAGAGTTCCTGCGATATCGCCGCAATGTATTCCCAGACTTCTTCCGAGTAGGGATCTACCCAGCGCTCATTAATTGCAGTCCGGACAATTTCAAACTCCGGATCATTGGTGGGAAAGAAGGTTATACTCCGGTTATTGCGTTCTTCTGCGGTTATGGAAGATGTTCTGCGCCGGACATCGTTATACCCAATCCACGGTTTTGCGTTTTTGCCGTCCCACACTGCATATTTGCCATTTTCCCGAACGGCAAGCTCCTGATCCTTAAACACCACTACACGGGCAACGGTAAAAATACCCCGCCGTTTCATCTCTGGAAGGAATGTATCAATATCCAGCGGGCTAAAAACCCTGCCCATTGCGCTGATGGCCGGATTATGCGGGGTAAACCTGAGCCTCCCCAATTCATCCTTCATGTCAATAACGATCATGTTCATACCGGTCCTTTCTATGGTATCCAGATGATTTTTGAACCGGTTACTGTCTATTGCCTGATTCAATGGTACAAAGATTCCTTCTTTGTTGTCCGCTATGTGGGCAGTATTATCTCTGGGCTCGTTAAGCAGCCACAGCTCACTCAATATTATAGTATCCCGCAACACCACACAGTGGACGGTACCCCGTATCGACGCAGCCCGGATGGATTGTACGATATCCGGCTGTTTTTGCATTTTAAAATCAGCATAATTAAGCGATGCCACTGTCCCTTCATGCAGGAAAAACAGTTTATCTGTTCCGGGATACAGGGAGTCCACCGTACCGAATGGACTATCGTCCGACCAGATAAGATTGAATGTTCGTTGATTCCAGTCCAACTGATAAATTCGCCGCCGGAAGGTTTGCGAAACATACATGACCGGCCCATGCGCGGTCTCCCGAAAGGCAATGTCGGCAACTTCATCGGGATTATTGGTAGTTTCCAGTTTTTCAATACCGTTGTTGAGTTCTATCCATTGCGGATTGGGACGATCCGGCTGGTAGAAGTGAATACCATAGACGCTGTGCGAAAGGAATACGGTCAAATCTGCCGCCGCATCACCACCAGCACGGGGCATATACGCCACCGCTACCGCCTTGATACCATTGGTTCGATAGGGAAGAGCAGCCAGGCTTGTCCATGATCGTCCCTGATCGCGGCTCAGGTAGACCCGGTCTTTGGTGGCGCAGGCCATAATATTTGCATCTGTCGGCGCTGCCGCAAGGTCTTTTACTTCCTGCACTATCTGCAAAAAACTTTTTTGTTTATGCTCAAAAACCTTAATTGTTTTTACCGGCAAACCATGGTTACGTTCTTCCCATGTGCGCAGATCGTCGGAAACCAAAATTCCCCCACTGCCCATAATTGCCCAGCCAGCATTATCCCCCAAAGCCAGTATCTTTCTAACCGATCCGCCCGACCACAGCGCCGTTGCCCTTCCCGCGGCAGCGCCGGCGGCATTCATTCCAAGGTCAAAAAGCCCCTCATTGGTGCCGGCAAGCAGCACCCCGCTTTTTTCAGGCGCCGGCGGTGTTTCTGGCACCTGAACAGGCACAGGAGCCGGCGCAGGCGTTGGTGTTCTTCTTTTTTCAGATTTACCCCCTGCATACAAAGAAAACGGAAAAACGACAAATACTGCCATACAGAGCGCAAAAAAACGGTAAAAACCCATATATAATTAATACCGTAAATTGCAAAATTGTGCAATTAAGGCTTATGGCACGCCGTTTACGGCAGGTTAGTTTCATATGAAACTATTTGTCCGGAAATACAGCGTAATGCCACATAATTAATTTCATATGAAATTAAAATTAGTGAACTATTAGTACAAATGAAAGTTTTGTTGTTAATTATAAAAAAATATTGACAATTTGTATTATGGTATGGTAAGGTTATAATTATATCACTATACAAATAACAACTGCCAATTCCGGATACGGCACTGTTATTAAAGACATGGAGGTACAATTATGAATACGAAAAAAATTCTTTTCGTAACGGTTATTATCGCAACAATGCTGATACTGAGCTGTGATAATATTTTCTCAAAACCCGAGTCTCAGGGCAAGCTGGAAAATAACCATCTAACACGCGAGGAAGAAATTGCGCTGATGCACCTGGAGGAAGACTATAGCGGTTTCATAAAGTCGCCGGATGAACTAACCGGACTTGTGCAGGAACGATTGGATTCTGCAACAAGGTCAGAGCATTACCAGCAACTGGTTATCAGCAAAACCGAGTCTTTTAGCAAAACATTTGAAAGAGGCTTCAAAACACAAAAAGGCGAAATACGGACATCTGAGGTACGGTTTTATCTGTATACCCTGATAGATCCGGAAGCGGAAGAAGGACAACAGCCCGGTTTTGCGCTTATGTGCGATGATGTACGGATTGGCAATTTTATTGCGATGATGCCCCAGGGCGACTGGAATGATCCTGACAATTCGTTTCTGGTGATGTATAGAGCGAGTCTTGATGGGTATATACAGAAAACAATAGATACCTTCAACCATACAGCGGAAGCCGATATTAAAGCTGCACAGGAAAAGTTAACACAGTTAGAGCAAAATGCCCGTTTTGTACTGTATTGGGATCATGGAAAACATACAAGTTTTGGAGGAAATTTAATCAATACTCGTTGGAATGGCGTTGGAAAGGGAACAACGGGCGGGGTACCATATAACTGGGCGGTAGACTACAATGTTAACCCAAACCCAATTCCCAATCAAAGTGCAACCCCATTACTTCCTCAATACGCTGTTGGCTGCGATGTTGTCGCATTGGCGCAGCTTGTTGCGTACCATGAATGGTTTATAAACAACAATGGTGATAATGCGCCCTATTCGTCAATAAAGAGCCCTCATCCTTACGGAACTATCCAAAACGATAGAACCTATTTCTATTACCCGCATACAGGTCTTTATACTACAACCCCTGAACAACAATACTTCGCTGATATTGATTATTTTGATTGGGCAGGCATGAAAGCCGATGTGATTGCAAGTAATATCCACCTTGATTTTAAGCTGCAGGTTACTACCCTGATTTTTCAAATAGGCTGTTTAATGGGTAAAGAATTTGGTTCTGAAGGCGGTTCTCTTACACCTATTGAGCTTGTGTTGAATGCATTATGGGAATTGGGTTATGCATCTTTTGGTATACAATCCAGCACAAATGGTGATAATTTCCTAACAGCTACCGGAATAATGCGGTCCCTTAATGAGAAAAAACCAGTTTATGCAAGCGGAGTACCCAGTCATTCTGGCATGGGAACAGTTGCAACCGCATGGCTTATGGATGGGTACAAAATCGTAATGGCGGGATATGCACGTACTATTCTGGTGCATTGTATTCTTGAAAATGGTTACGATGGTGAATTTAATTTTGGAATTTTTGGAAACGATATATACGATATGAAGTATATTACCGGCGTTTACCCGCCGGCTAAGTAAGAGGCGTAAAGGGCTTGCCCGGAAAGATAACGGACAGCCCCTATTTCTCTGGCTTTTTATACAAAACCATGGTAGAATTTTCCTGCGAACAGGAAAAATGAGGAGAAAAGGACATGATACAGGTTGTAAATATCCCCCAGAAACCGCACCACAACCCCACTCCTCTTTTTTCTCTGTTCTTTCTTCTCTGTTCTTTTTTCTTTATCTCCCTGTTTTTCGCAAGTTGTAAAAATCCCTTTGTTACGGCAATTCTACCGGATAGACCCGATAAAAAAGATGCTCCGCCAACATTCACCGTCACCATGGAAAACGATGGTAACGGCACCGCAAACGCAAGCTCGGATTCCGTTACCGCAGGTGAAATAATAACCGTTATGCAGGGCAGCTTGGTAACCATTAGCGCAATGCCCGGAGACGGATACGAGTTCGATAAATGGCAGTTGGTATCGGGCGGCGCAATACTTTCCAGCACAGCCGCAAGTCCTGCTGTTTTTACCATGCCCGGTAAAAATGTAACGATTAAGGCGTTGTTCAAAGCGTTGCCGCCCAATACACCAAACCTGGCGTTGGATCCGCAGCTGATAGCATTCGGTGAGATTGTATTTGGTTCTGACCGGCCTGAGCCAATGCCCGTAACGATAAAAAACACCGGCACCGGCGCGGCAACGGTATCAGATATTACGCTCAGCGGCGATGATGCTGGCGCATTCGAATTGACTTTTGACCTGAGTGAGATAAATCCCATTGCGGCAGGCGGCGAGGCGGCTTTTACGGTACAGCCGGCAACAGGGCTTGCCGTTGGAATATACGAATCCTCGATTTCCGTAACGTATACCGACAATAAAACAGCAACAGCCCTGATAACCTTTGCCATTATTCCCGTAATCATCCCTATACTCGAACTGTCACCATCAACGATAACGTTTAATCCGGCCGTATTTGGCTACACCCAGCCTGTTGCAAAAACCATAACGATTACCAATACCGGTAATGGCGCGGCAACCGTGACGGATATTGTGCTGAGCGGCGATAATGCCGCTGCATTCGACTTGACATTTGATCTGGACGAAATAAATCCCATTGCGGCGACCAATGGTACCGCAACTTTTACAGTACAGCCAAAAACAGGGCTTGCCGCCGGCATCTACGAATCCACCATTATGGTAGCGTATGACGGCGATGAACCGGCAGAAGCTATGGTAATATTCACCATAACGGCTGCGGCCACCCCTTTCCTTGAATTGTTACCGTCAACGGTAGCGTTTACTCCGGTTATATTTGGCTCTATACAGCCTGTTGCAAGAACCGTCATGATTGCCAATACCGGTACCGGCGCGGCAACGGTGACAGACATTGTCCTGGGCGGAGCTAATACCGCTGCATTTTCTCTGACATTTTTCCTGCCTAATATAAATCCCATTGGGATAGACGGCACTGCGAATTTTATGGTTCGGCCCAGAGCAGACCTTGCCGTTGGACATTACTCTGCCACCATTATCGTAAGGTATGATGACAGCAGAACAGCAACAAACACCGTAACTTTTGCAGTGACCGACATACCTTCTTATACGATTAATATGGAAACCGACGGCAACGGCGTTGCGATGGCAGAATCGAATTCTGTAGCAGCGGGTGAAACAATAGCAGTCATGCAGTACAGGCAGGTAACAATCACCGCGATGCCCGATGATGGGTACCGGTTTGATGCATGGCAGGTTATATCAGGCGGTGTAACATTATCGAATACTACCGCAAGCCTTGCTGTTTTTACCATGCCGGGTAGAAATGTTACTATTAAAGCGCTGTTCGCCGTATTACCGCCCGACACACCCCATCTGACGCTGGATCCGCAATTGATAACATTCAACGCAGTTGCCGGCCACGACCTGCTTGATGTGGCAGAAACCATAACGATACGGAATACCGGTACCGGCGAGGCAGTGATATCAAGTATTATGCTCAGCGGCGCTAATGCTGCCGCATTCAACTTGGCGTTCGATCTGGACGAAATAAATCCCATTGCGGCAGGCGGCGAAATGCGTTTTACCGTCCAGCCTGTTGCAGGGCTTGCGGTTGGCACATACACTGCCGCCATAACCGTAGCATACAATGGCGATAGAGCAACAACAGCGACGGTGACATTTCAGGTAACCCCCATTCCCATCCCCAATCTTAATCTGGCCCCATCGAATATACAGTTTGGCTCGATTCTATACGGCTATACCCAGCCTGCCGCACAAACCCTAACAATACGAAATACCGGTACCGGCGCGGCAACGGTATCAGGTATTGCGATGAACAATACTACTGCATTCGACTTAACCTACGATCTGGCGAGTATCAATCCCATTGCGGCAACGAACGGTACCGCGCTCTTTACCGTACAACCCAAAACAGGACTTACCGCCGGCACCTACGAATCCACCATCACCGTACACTATGATGACGGCAGGACCGCGGAAGCTACAGTAACCCTTACCGTTACTATTCCTGTTCTTGAATTATTTTATTTTAACGGGTTTCCGGTAAAGTTTGGAGCTATGGCCGGTAATATAGACTGGCAAAGAGCGCAAACCATAACGGTTAGGAATACCGGTACCGCTGCAGCAACAATAACCGACATTAAACTCAGCGGCACTAACCCTGATGCATTTGAATTATCAATAATAAGACCAGATAGCAATTTAGAAGAGGTGCTATTTGACTTGGATATGATAAATCCCATTGCGGTAAATCGTCAAGGGTTGTTTAGAATACACCCGGTAACATGGCTTGATGCGGGAACATACACCGCCACTATTACCATCGAATATAACGGCATTGAACCAGCGGAATGTGATGTAATACTGGATGTAATAGCTGCCATTGAACCTCCCGAATATTTCCCAAACCTTCAACTGTCGCCGTCACCGATAGAGTTCTATGCCGCTGGCCCTGACTATGTGCGACCAGAACCAGTAACAGTAACAATGAAAAATACGGGTGCCGGCGATGCGCATCTGACAAGCATTACTTTATCTCCTATCGGTACTGGTCCCGATGCATTCGATCTGGTATTCGATGATTTGGATGAGATAAATCCCATTGCCGCAGAAGGCGGTACCGCACGTTTTACCATCCAGCCGAAAGCAGATCTTGCTGCCGGAATATACGACACCGCAGTAAATGTGAACTACCATTTCGGGTTTGCCAGGGTTACTGTCAGATTTGTGGTAACCGAAAATATTAGTCCGCTCCTCCGGTTATCGGGTGGGGGAACATTTCCTGCGGCTATATGGCATTACAACCAGCCGCCTGATCCAAAAACCATAACCATCACTAATATTGGTACCGGAGAGGCAATAATAACCAATATTTATGCCAATGATTTATTCGAGCTAAGATACGATCTGGATACGATAAATCCCGTTGCGCCGTATAGCGGCACTGCGGCCTTTACGATACAGCCGAAAGTAGGGTTGCAACCTGTAAACAATACTGCCACCATTTCCGTAGTATATAATGACGGCAGGACGGTAACTACCCCTGTAAGCTTTCGTGTAGAAAATGAAGCGTTTAGATTGTCGCCGTCTCTGGTACGGTTCGAACCGGTAGAACCCGGTTATACCCGGCCTAATCCTAAAACGATAGCGATCTATGCCAGCGATTTGTTAAGGATAACAAATATTGAGATCAGCGGCACTGATGCCGATAAATTCAATCTGGCATTCAATCTGGATACGATTAATCAAAGCAGCGCATATGACGGCAGCGCGAACTTTACAGTACAGCCTAAGGCAGGGCTTGGCATTGGAGAATATACTGCTGTCATTACTGTAACCAATTGGGGGGCCACAAGCACTTATATAGAAAAGGCGACGGTAATATTTATTGTCAGTGACATACCCATCCCCATTCTTGAGATGTCGCCGGATCGAATAAATTTCTATTCATTTACTTCTGCCTGGGGCCAAGGCGTTTTCGCTCCAAGGCCTGGTGCCAGAACCGTAACGATTGCCAATACCGGTACCAGTGCGGCAACAGTGACAGACATTGCGCTTGACGGTGTTAATGCTGATAAATTCGTATTGACGTTCAGTCTGGATACGATGAATCCAATACCGGGATTTGGCGGTACTGCTTCTTTTAAGATACAGCCTATAGAAAATTTTTCTTTAGCATATGGGTACACTCGTAATAATTCTGCCAGGATTATTGTAACGTATAACAACGGCAGAACAACGATAGCCAATGTAGCATATGATATTATGATGGATAATGCATTCAAGGTATTGCCATCGCCGGCAATATTTGCCCCGGTTGGATACGGCTATACGCAGCCTGATCCCATAACCATAACGATGATCTGGAATAACATTGGTGATGCACCACGATATATATATCATATTTGGCTTAACGGTGATGATCCGGATGTATTTGATTTAATGTTTGATTTAGATGAGATAACCCCCATTGCGCCGCAAGGTGGTACCGCAACCTTTACGGTACAGCCAAAAACGGGGCTTGCCGTTGGAACATACAGCGCCAGAATTGATATATATATGTATCCGCCCCCCTACTTACCATTACAGGCAGTCGAAGTTTTCCTCACGGTCAAGGCACCGTTGTCAATCGCAGACGTGATCTTTAACCCCATCACCGACGTATTGGAATCATGGTCGCCGGGAACAAACTATGATCCTGTAAGCAAAACCATTACGGTTTCCCGCGGAACCGGTATACACATTGCACTAACCGAGCATAATTACAATAGCGTCAGGTGGACCATGAATCCGGGCAATATTGTCAGGGAAACACCATCGTTCACCTACACTTTTGATGACGACTATGACCGGGAAGAAACCTATACCCTTACACTGCTGGTGTTCACCGCGAATGGCGTGCCATATAACCGGACAATAAGGATTCGGGTAATGCCGTAATGCCCGCTTGAAAAAAGCGGCGGCTCTGGTGTATAAAAAGAGTATGGTCAGTATACAAAGCAGTGTAACCAAAACATTTGGCATACTTACGGCAGGCGGGGATTGTCCCGGTCTGAATGCCGCAATACGGGGCGTTTGCCAGACGGCGCATGAACGCTACGGTATGCATATTATAGGCATTGCCGATGGGTATCGGGGGCTGATAGATGAAAATGTCCGGCCCCTCAAACCGCCAGATTATGCGGGGATTTTGACCAGAGGGGGAACTATCCTGGGGGCAAGCAGGGAAAAGCCTTTTAAGGCTGAAAATGGGGATTCTGATAAAGCCGTCGGCAAAAAGGTGGCGGCTATTAAAGAAACCTACCATAAGCTTAAACTTGACTGCCTGGTCATACTGGGAGGCAATGGTACCAATACCACCGGCTCCTGGCTTGCGCAGGAAGGGCTTAATGTTATTGGCCTCCCTAAAACCATTGACAACGATGTTATGGGTACTGACCTGACTTTTGGGTTTGATTCCGCGTTGACTATCTGCACAGAGGCCATTGACCGCCTGCATACCACCGCAGAGAGCCACCACCGCATAATCGTTATTGAACTGATGGGCCACAAGGTCGGTTGGCTGGCCCTGTATGCCGGGGTCGCCGGCGGCAGCGATGTTATCCTGATACCGGAAATCCCGTACGACATAAAAGCCATAGGCCGTCACCTGGAGCACAGGGCAAAATCGGGAAAAACCTATTCCATTGTCGCCGTTGCCGAAGGCGCCCTCTCTCTGGAAGAGGCAAAAATGGATAAACACGAGCGCAAAAAATACCGCGCTGAAAACGGCCCTTCAATTGCCCACCGCCTTACCCGCGAAATCAGCAAAGAAACCGGCATGGATACCCGCCCAACCGTTCTTGGTTATATGCAGCGCGGCGGCGGCCCCAGCGCTTTTGACCGGGTTCTGGCAACAAGTTTTGGCGTTGCGGCGGCGGAACTCCTTGCCAAAGGCAAATACGGCCGCATGGTCGCCCTTAACGGCAACGAGATTGGTTCTGTGGACTTAAGTGTCCCCGAAAGCAAGGTAAAAACCGTGCCGCTTAACCACTGCATGATTGACACCGCAATTGCCATGGGGATTTTTCTTGGCAGCAAGTGATTGCGCCCTTACAGCTCCTCTCGCTGCCGAAATGAAGGGCAGTTGCCGCCAACTGAGCGGAATACCTCAAGCGACGGCATAAGACGTGTTTTTATTTCAAAAATGGCGCAAGAATTGGGAAATGAGGGATCCCAGCTGACTTTATAGTGTATGCATTTCATGCAGTTAATGGGACGCAATTTTGGGTTTGTTTCAGGAACACTAGACACTTATATTAAATAGAGCCCCAACAAGTGAAGCTGTCTGAGCGAAAGGATTTTGCGCATTTGCCGCCTGACGTATCTGGTTATGGTAATGCTCAATAAGGGCATTAAGACGCTTGTCCTCATCCTCTCCGCTGAGTTCGGCTATTGGATTCGGTTCTTTTTTCATTTTGGCAAGCTGTTCGATAAGAGTGTCAATAAGTCTCAGTTTGTCGATATTTACTCCCTGAACCCCTTCGGGAGCAGGAGTACCGGAAATATGCTTAAACTGCGCATAAATAGCGGCAGACGGAGCCACCGGTAAAGACGCTCTACCGGTCTGGGAAGCATTAATCGCGTATATAGAGGGAAATGTATTCATTGGTACGGCTTCGATATTCATGGCTGCCTCCTACTATGAATATCGGATTTTTTGCTTTATGGGTTAAGTAAAAATAAATGGACTACCCTGTTTTTGCCGGCATCCTTTGCGGCATAAAGCGCCTTGTCCGCATCGGCAAAAAAAGCGTTCGCCGAGCTGTCATGTACAGGTATCTGCGAATTGACGCCAATACTTACCGTAACATTTATGGTTGAACCATCCCTGTCCGGAATCGCTTTATGCTCTATATCGGCGCGTATCCTCTCGGCAATATCCATGGCGCCGTCCAGAGATGTATTGGGCAGCAACACAATAAATTCTTCTCCGCCCCAGCGGGCTGCAAAATCGCCCGGACGTCTGGATACTTGCGTAAAAATAGCAGCTATGGTTTGCAGGACAATATCACCCTGCTGATGCCCATAGGTGTCGTTTATATTTTTAAAATCATCAATATCTATCACTAACATACTGATCGGCGTTTGTTCTCTTATAGCCTGTTTCCATTCCAGGCTCAGCCGGTCATCAAAACAGCGCCTGTTGGGCAAATCCGTAAGTTGATCAATCATACTCAAATGTTCTATCGTGCGCAGTTGATTGATTATTTGAATTTGGTTACGTACCCTTATTTTTACCGTCAGATCACTAAATGGTTTGGTTATATAATCAGCGGCATCAAGAGATAAGCCTTTTTCTTCGTCTTCAAGGCTGTTAAGGCCGGTAATAAAAATAACGGGTATTTTTTTCATTATTTCACATTTTCTCATTTCGGAAAGCGCCTGATAGCCGTCCATTTCGGGCATAAGAATATCAAGTAAAATGAGATCGGGTTTGTATTTACTGGCTTTTTCAACGGCATCTTTTCCGTTTGTTGCCGTAAAAATATTATACTCAGATATCAATATATTGGTTAAAACCTTTATATTCATTTTTTCGTCATCAACAATAAGCAGCGTATTCTTTTTTACCATGACCTAACCCCATTGTTTTTTTAATTCGGCAAATTCAGCCATTGCCGGATAGAAATCAAAATCCTCTATATGTTGTATGAGTTTACCGCTTCCGGGTATCAAGCGAAGCTCATTGACATAATCCATACACTCAGGACTGCCGCGTTTAACCAACAGTTCCAGTTTTTCAAGTAATTCCCGTACTTTTGCCGGTTCCAAAACCACCGGTTCAAGAGACGGTTTATCAGATTCTGACTGAACAGCCGATTCTTTAAGCAGGAACGCAAATTCATTGAGTACCTTTTCCATCTCGGTTTTAAAAACGGCAAGCTGCTCCTCTGTAACCATATTTTTGCCGTCTTTAAGCCGGTATTCGATATCAGCGGCGGCTTGCTGCAGCTTGAACTTACCAAGCTGGCCCGCATTGCTTTTTAAGGTGTGCACCAGCCGGTGCGCAAGTTTTATATCATGTGCTTCCAGAGATTTGACAATTTCCTCAAATTTTTTCTGATTATTTTTGACAAAATGCCGCTGCAGTACTTTTTGGAAATCCAGATCAAATTCAAGCTGCGCATCTTTTTTTTCCATGTTTACCGGCGTAAGGTGTTTCAGGAGGCAGCGCCACAATTCCTGGGATGTGAACGGTTTGCCTACACAGTCCTGCAGGCCGTTCTGCCGGTAATTTTCCTGGTCACCGGACATTACGTTCGCAGTCATGGCCACTATAGGGATTCCTATATTAAGACCCAGAATTTTTCTGGACGCCTCAATGCCGTCCATCACCGGCATATGCATATCCATAAATATCATATCAAATTGTTTTTCGCCTTTTTGTATGCGGTCCTGGACTATTTCAAGGCCTGCCTTGCCATTTTCGGCAACAGTGGTTTTAAGGCCAACCCTCGCAAGATGTTCGCAAATAACCTGTTGATTCATGGCATTGTCTTCGCATACCAGAATTTCACCCTTGAATGCGGGTTTTTCAATTTCGTTGGGCACATTTATATGTTCAAAAATGGCACCGTCAGTTATGTCTATCGTATCAAACGTCAGATTAAAACTGAATCTGCTGCCCATCCCGGGAGCGCTTTCAACAAGCAGCGTACCGCCCATCATTTCCAAAATACTTCTGGTTATGGAAAGGCCAAGCCCTGTGCCGCCGTATTGCCGCGTTGTACTGGATTCTGCCTGCACAAACGGATCAAATATTTTTTGTATCTGTTCGTTTGACATCCCAATACCGGTGTCTGTTACCTCAAAATGCACTGCGATAGTGTTGTCATTTTTTTCTTTTATGGCCGCATTAAGATTAATCACTCCGGCACTTGTAAATTTTATGGCATTGGAAAGCAGGTTCATAAGCACTTGACGCAGCCTCATGGGGTCGCCCAACGGCCTTTTGCCTTCATTTGGCTCAGCATAAAAGCGTATGGTAATACCCTTTTTTGCCGCTTTTGGCATGATTAATGCATGGCAGCTTGTAAACAATTCATTCATATCAAAGGAAATCTTTTCCAGTTCCATTTTGCCGGATTCGATTTTTGAAATATCAAGTATATCGTTGATAATCTGCAGCAGCCACTCGGTGTTTATCTGGATATTATTAATATACTCCCTGGTTCCGGCAGAAATTTCATCATCCAGCGCCAACTCGGAAAAACCCATAATGCTGTTCATGGGAGTCCGTATCTCATGGCTCATATTGGCAAGGAAAGAAGATTTCACCTGACTGGCCAGCTCGGCGGCATCGTGCGCTTTGCGGCGTTCAAAACCGGAGAACGCAAGCGCCATTAAATCGGCAAGAGATGACGCAAAGTTCTGTTCTTCTATCCTCCATTTGTACTGTTCAGAAGAATCTTCGCGGCACCGCTGTTCAGCGCAGACTACTCCAACCAATTTTCCATCAATATGTATGGGAGCATCAAGCGTAGCGTATACATTTGGGCCGTATACGCCAAACATCAATTTACACTCATTGGCATTGTTCGTGATTATCAGCCGTTCGGAGTTAAGCAGATTCATATATTCCCGGCGGCTTGATAATTCAAAATCGGATTGCACTGAATGTTCCCTGATGGAAGCATCATAGCAAGAGACGCTTTTGAGAACATTTTCTTTTTCCGCAAACATCCACACGCCAACACAATGGACATTCAATGCATTGCATCCTTCCTGCGCTATGATGTCGGCAGCATCTTTCAGAATTCCGGTGGAAATAGCCGGCGATCTTGTTATTCTTGTCAATGCATCACTCAGTTTTTTTGCGTATTCATAGTTGGCGGTAAGCATGGTGGTTTGCAGCGCAAGTTCCTGCGTCCGTTCGCTGACAAGTTTTTCCAGTTTTTTACCGATGCGGCGGCTTTTATGAAACAGAAAAGAAATAAGCGTAATTACACCCAAAAATAAAATAGACGAGCTAATCAGCCAGGGTCTTTGTGTCTCCACCAGCCTACGCCGGTAATCATAGGTTTTCTGCATCCAGCTGTCCGTAATTCCATCTGTGTTTACCAATTTAAGCGCCTTATCAACAATGGAACACAGAATGGCTTCGTCCCTGTAAAATCCAAACGTGGATTTAAAAGGATAGTCAAATATGATATTGGCCTTATAACCTACCTGTTCATGGAAATGCGTACGCATGAGAAGCCTGCTTTGGGATAACATCATCAAGTCTATCTCTCCGCGATCCAAAGCGCGGAATCCGGCATCCATGGTTGCATATACCACCGTATTCATATGGTGCGGAAACCAACCGCGAAACATTGCACCCTGCCCGGTTTCCGCTATTAAACCAACTTTTAAGAACAATATTTCGTTTATATTGACATTACGAAAATCCATTCTTGACAAAAGCGCGGGATAATCGGCAAAAACCATGTTCTGCGGCCATAAGAAGCGGCCTTCCCTTTCTTCCGTACGGATCAACTCAGAGATCATGGATACTTTTCCGTCTTCAAGCATTTTCAGCAAAACAGGCCATTCTGTATTGGGGGCATTGACAATCTCAAATGACAGGCCGGTCAGCATCTCTATTTTTCTTAACACATCAATGGCAATTCCCTGCCATTCTTTTTGATGCGTATCGTAAAAACTAACCGGATAGGTGTCATGTTCAGCCGCAAATGAAACAATCGAATTGTTCTGTATGTAAAAACGCTCTTCTTCGTTAAGCCGCATAAACAATTTTCGCCTTAAGTAATCCTGTTCGCCGGTGTTGTACAGTTTTGTCAAATGACGGATGCCGTTGTTTTCCAGCACTTTTTGCATAACCGAAATAATCGGCACAAGATCCGGTTTTTGCGTTGCAAGGGAAACCGGTCCATGCACTATGGGAAAAATATCATAGGCAATAATATCCGAATAAATGTCAAAAGATGCTTCGATACCTTCGCCAAAAAAAGCGTCGATCTCTCCGCTTTTAAGCATATCGTAAGCCATATCACAATCATCCACAAGAAAAATTTCAAACTCTTCTTTTTTGTAATGATTGGAAATGTCGTTAACCGTGGTAGAGCCGTCCAGAAAAGCATACCGCAGCGGACGCCATGACGCAATCATCTGAAGAGGCATACTGCCTGCCAGCCGCATATATTTTACGGAACGTTCGGCAATGGCATCTGTCATAAAATAGGTTTCGCGGCGTTCTTCCGTAGCGGTCAGTTCGCCTGAAAAATCAATCTCGCCGTTTGCAAGCCCATCCAGTAAATTGCTCCAGCTATAAATAGCGGGTTTAAATGAAATCCCGAAAAATTTGGTCAGCCAGCCGCAGATAAGGGCGGAAAACCCTCCAATTTCACCGTCTCCATTGTAGAATGCTTCGCTCGTCATTATCATTCCGTAAATAAAGACATCTGTTTGCTCCTGGAGCGCTTCAATGGCCTTTATTTCATCTGCCGTTACGCCGGGAACATCCCGGAATGAGGCGTACGGAAATACCTCGCTGGATTGAGGTTCCAAAACATTGCCGCAAGCCAAAAACAAAACAGACACAATCATGACAACAAAAACTGCATTGCTCATTTTACTGACACTCATGTAAAACTTCCTTTTTTCCTTAATTCAGACAATTCAGCCATTGCCATCTTAAAATCAAAATCTTCTATTTGCTGTATGAGCCGATCACTGTCCGGTATTATGCGAAGTTCGTTAACAAGATATACACACTCCGGATTACCGCGTTCAAGCAGCATTTCCAGTCTTTCAAGTAATTCCCCTGTGTTTCCCGAAGCAATGCACTGCGATCCAGCGTCTGACTGGACCGCAGGTTCATCCAGCAGGGACGAAAGCGTATGCAAAACCATAAACAATTCGTTTTTTAGAATCTGCAATTGTTCTTCTGTTACCGGACTTTCCTCTTTCTTGAGCATCTGTTCAACTTCTGCGGCAGCTTCCTGCAGGCCAACTTGACCAATATGGCCTGCATTGCTTTTCAGGTTGTGTACCAGTCTATACGCCAGCGGCATATCACCGGATGTAAGGGCATTTACCACTTCATCATATTTTTCCTGATTGTTTTTCAGAAAATGCAGTTGAAGCGTTCTCTTAAATTCCATATCCGATTCCAGCGGCCTCCTTATTTCATGGCTCACGGGCAGCGTATTTACAGTTTTCTGCATTCTACATAAAACCGTTTTTCCTCAGCTTCCCCCATGGAAAAACTTTTTCGGGGAAGTGGGCCGCTGCGGGCAATGGTTTCAAAAAAACCGGCTTTTTGTACTGGCGGCAGAAAGATACCGGTTGCTTTTGCGGCTACACGGAATAATTCGTCTTCGCCGTGAATGTAATCGATCTTATCGCCGGCAATGGCCTTGTCCAACAGGGGCTGGAGACAGGCGGTGGCAATGCCGGCCGCGCTTGTTTCAACTAACGCATAACGGTTTCCCGCAATAATACCGAAACGGTTTCCGGCTATGGGTTCGGCGATCAGGCGGACAAGTTCTGCGCGGTCGTTTATTATCCGGCTGGAAAAACCGGGAAGCGCTGAAAGCACATGAAGGGTTTCCTCGAAACCAACGCCAAACACAACACGGTGTATCGGCTCAAATTGAATCGCCGGATCGTAAATATTTTCAATTTCTACCAGGGCATAACGGCAGGGAGAAAACGAATTTCCGCCGCTTTTCTGTTCTTCCCATATACCTTTGGCGCTTGCCAGCGAATGATTACCGTCACCAACGGCAAACAGAAATGGCTGCGGCCCGGGCTGCCCGCCATAACGGGTCAAAGCGCTGCGGGCCAGCGATTCAAGTCCTGCGGCAAGAAAGGCCCAGTCGTCTGCCGCATCCAAAAACCAGCCGCTTATACTGCCGGAATGGAGCATCAGTTCACCCTGATAGGCAGGGGCATTTTTTTTTGCCCGCTCCCCCAGCTCCGCCAACAGCGCATCGGTATCATCATCAATGAGCAGGAGTATGTGCGGCGTCTCAATGGGGGCATTCCGGCGAATGTCCATGCGGGGAGGCAGACGCTCAGAAACCGTACCCTCGGTAGGACGAATTAACGGCTGGGCCAAGGTATAAGAATATTGCTCAAGGTCTACGGCAGCGACAAGCCCCCTTCGCCTGCGCTGAAACGGCGTATCCCGTTCAATATACATAAAACCCCGCCGCGGCGGCGCAAAAACACCCGTATCCAAATAATCAGACATGGATCGGTGAATATTCTCTATCCGTTCAATGCGATCGCTATCTTCCAAAAAAACCTCGGGGAAAATCAGGTTTAGCGTGGAAGCTGCGCCGGCGGCGGCCTCTGCCGCTTTGTCCCAATAGGCCCGGTCCTGGGTAAATTGATCACAGGCCACAACTGCCCATTGCCGCAGCTCCAGTTTGCCCGGCAGGAGTATCTCCGGGATTGCAACACCCAATGCGCCCAGCCTTTCTTCAATACTACTCATGAAAATAGTATACCATAATAAAGAGAAAATGGGAATTCTGCTTCCAGAAAAGACAAAATATGATATACTGTAAATGTGAATAATGCGGTTGCCTTGTGCGCGGTGGGTGCGGAAAAAGCCGTCTCAAACGAAATTAAAAAACTAAGCCCTGTACAAGGGCAATTCACTATTACCGATTCCGGCTTTGGCAGAGTCCGTTTCCGGACGGATACGGCGGGGTTATACCGCACCCTCATGGGACTGCGCGCCGCCGACCGCATCCTGCTGGAAACAGGCTTTTTCCCGGCCGCTGATTTTGACGCCCTGTTTGCGCAGACCCAGGCCATTCCCTGGGAAACGCTGGTGCCGGCGCGGCGGGGACTTAAGGTTGTAAAGGTTCGTTCCAACCGCTCAAAGTTAAAAGCGGAAACAAGCATTCAAGCAATAGTACACAAGGCAGCAGCGCAGCGGCTTTGCACGGCACATGGCCTGACACGGCTCCCTGCAACCACCCTGATGGCAGAAGTGCGGGTTTATATCGAAAAGGATATGGTTTCCCTGCTGCTGGATTTAAGCGGCGAGCCGCTGTTCAAGCGCGGTTACCGGAAAGAAGGCGGCATCGCGCCATTGAGGGAAACAACCGCCGCGGCAATGCTCTTGCTCTCCGGCTGGAAGCGCAAGTACCCCCTTTACGATCCTTTCTGCGGTTCCGGCACGATTCTGACAGAAGCGTTGATGTACGCATGGGATATAGCGCCGGGGCTGTGCCGGCGTTTTGCCATCAGTGATTTACTTATTGCGGATAACACAATCGAAGAAACAGTACGTGATGAATTGCGCGGCAAAATCAATGCTGAACGAACAATTCGCATTGCCGGCAGCGACGAAGACGCAAAAACACTCGCAATAGCCAAATCAAATATTGATCGCCTTATGGCAGCACACCCGGCAGCCGGTATGCAAACAGCGCCCATTGCACTAAAAACCGTACCCATGAAAGAAGCGCAATGGGAAGCGGGCGGCGAGGACGGGTTCATTGTGACCAATCCTCCTTACGGGAAACGGCTGGGGGATCAGGCGGCTTCGGAACAGATTTACGGAGAAATGGCAGCGCTGGCCCGGAATTTTCCGCAGTGGAAACTTGCGGTTATTACCGATCATCCCGGCTATGAATCTTTTTTTGGAAAAAAGGCGGATTCCTGCCGGGAAATAAGCAACGGTCCCATTCCTTCATACTTTTTTCAGTATGAAAAACTATAAATATTAATCGGAGATTAAGGATGTCTATTGTTGTAGAACATGAAAAACGGCGAAAAGCAATTCTGGAAAAAGTCATTGATGTTTTTGTTGATGAAGGCTTTGGAAATACGACTTTACAGAAAATAGCAGACCACTGCGGCATTACCCGCACCACCCTGTATATTTACTTTAAGAATAAAAAAGAAATTTTCAACTATAGCATCAAACTGCTTTTGACAAAAGCGGAGGAAGACATCAAACTTATCCTTTCCAATGCCTCGCTGGACAGCGCTGAAAAAATAACACAAGTCTTATTGAATATTTTCAAGAATCTGGAAGAAAACCGCCGCCTGCTGCAGGTGATATTTGATTATATTTTACACCTTTCAAGCAATAAGGCCGATCCCGAACAACGCGTCCGCAGACGCACCATCAGACTGCGGCACATTCTGGCATCTTTGGTAATTGAAGGCGTAAAATCGGGCGAACTGAAAACAATCAATATAAAAACCGCCAATGATTATTTGTACAATTTTATTGAAGCCGCCATATTCCGGCTGGTTGTGCTGCGGAAAAAAACCGTAGGTGATCTCCGCAAAACAGCCATTTTCGCAATCAGGCAATTCGAAGCGCGTTAATAGTTCGATCCCCATCCTGCTCCGGTTTTCTCGATATTGTCCTGCAAAACAATAAGCATTTTTTCAATGTCTTCTTTGGACACACTGGATTGCTGAATCATGTTTTTCAGGGTTTTTTTAATGTTTTCATATTCCTCAAAACTTGATTCCAGGGAAGTAACGTTATTATTAACGGAACCAATCAGGGAAATTTCGTATTTATTTGCCTTGACCAAATTGCCTACCATTTCCGTAGTTATTTCCACTTCCTTTTTTACCGTACCCATTTTTTGCGAAAGCGTTCTGATGGTCTCAAGAAGCATATTGATATAGTTGGATATGTTGTCTATCGCTCCCTTGGTGGTAGCCGCGTGTTTGCGAATTTCTCCGGCCACTACCGCAAAGCCCCTGCCTGCCTCGCCTGCCCGTGCGGCTTCTATGGCGGCATTCAACGCAAGAATATTGGTTGTCGCGGTAATATCTTCGATAGAAGCAAGATTTTCCGATACCCCTCTGGCAGCTTTCTGAAGATTTTCGGTAAGCTGAAAGGTTTCGCTGAATTCACCGGCAATAACCGAATATCCCTTATCAATGGTTTCTATATCACCCTGACTTTTGGTAACACTCTGCAGAAAATTACTGGCGCTGTCCCTGAAGTTTCCGGTTCCCTGTTTCATGTGATTCGAAACAGGTTCAAAAGTCTCATCAAGATACGAGATCGTGACGTTTAACAGTTCGCTGCGGGAAATGATTTCAAACATGAGCGATTTGAGTTTGCTGTTTGTATAATGGAAAAGCCGTTTTGTCTTATTGGGATCCATTTCTCCCGGCGCAAGCGGCGTACCAAAAAACACCGCCGTAAGGGTCTGGTTATGATGGGTAAACAGTTCTTCTCCGTAAGTATTAAAACCAATAAGATTGTGTTTATTAAATACATTGTTAAAAGCGTCAACCTTTTTCAATTCCTTAAGTTCCAGATAACGCAGAACGCAGTTAAAAAGGATACTTCCCTGTATTCCGGGGAGGTGCCGCGCGGCATCGGCAAGGCTTTTCTGGGCATCTGCAATAATGTCACCCTGCTTTAACAACTGTACATTGGTTCCCGCCTCAAGGTAACAGTAAAACTGAAGACCTTTACCCTCAATAACCGCATTGGGACTGCGTACATACACGCTTCCCCCGATATTAACGCCCATGGGGTGTTTGGCAAAAACCCCGGCATCCAGACGGCTTGTTTCCATCCCAATCTGTTTTGCATAAAATTGCGCCGCAGGTTCCCCGTTAATTTCCCATACCACCCGTTTTAAGTTATCTGATCTGGTTACGGTAAAAGATGTGCCGGTAGGAATATAATGCACATAATGATTAAAGAAAAAAGGAATGTTCATTTTCAGAAGCATGACGGCAAGACCATCCCCGGAAAGCCGGTTGTCAATACCAACAAGGGTTTTGGTAAAACTCAACTCGTCCGCGGCTGCCCCGCCGACAAAAGCCAGATTCAGGCTTTTGTCCAGAGCAAACTCTTTCATGATCAGTTCACCCAGACACAAGCCGTCAAAGAAAATAAATCCCAGGTATTCATCAGGATTAATATTTTTATTGACGGTTTTCTGTTTCAGTTCCTGAATAGCAGACCGGGCAGCGCGGACAGGGTCCTGCTTAACCCCTTCCTGAAAAGCCGTATAGACTTCTGCTACTTCCTCCGATGAAAGAGACATAACGGTAATACCCTTTTCTAAAGCCTTTTGGGTAGACCATCCACCTATCATGGAGGCGCCAATACATAGAGCCTGGGGAAACGCATTCTTAAGCGCTTTTTGGGGTTCGTATTGTTCAAAACTGGGAGAAAAGAAATAAATCAGCGCCTTTATATTCGGCTGCCGTATCTCCGCAATAATGCCTTCAATATCCCATCTTTCTCTGGATGCAACTTTTATAGCCATGGTGTCTTAGTATAAACATTTTTATCAGGTTGTGAAAAGGGGATTTTGCAAAAAAAATAATAATAATTACAGGCCAAAACGCTCGGTAAGCTCTTTCAGGTGGCTGCCGATAAAAAGCGCCCCATAACAGGTTAACGCAATGCCAATGGTAATGCCAATGGGGATCAAATATGACATTCCTGCGGCGAGCGCCACCTTATTGAAATCCAAACCGAAAAAAGCTGTTGCGAGTGAAACAAACATGACTATCCCGGCAATAACCCAGCCCCGGAGAGAAAAACCGCCTGAAAGATCTGCTCTTTCCGATTCCAGCGCCTCCCGCTCTTCGGCGGCCACCATTGCCATGACGGTATTTTCCAAACCAGGCGATGGGGGAAAGAATTCACTCGACAGGATGTCCTTGCATAGCTCAAAACGTTCAACTTTGCGGGTACAATCAGAACAGAACAGAAGGTGCAAACCAAGGCCAATACGGGTTAACAGGGACATGGCATCTCCCTCATATACGTTGTGTAATGCTCTTTCACAATTCATGTTAACCCTCCAAGTTTTTCCTTCAATATTTTCTTTGCCCTGAACACATGAGATTTAATCGTATTTACCGGCAAACCGGTAATCGCCTCAATCTCCTGATATGAACGGTCATAGAAAAAAAACATATCAACACATACCCGGTACCGTTCAGGAAGATCCTGCAACGAAACCAAAACCGCCTCTTTTGCCGCCTTGCGAATCAATACACGTTCCGGCGTATCATCATCGCTTGGTATAATCTCAAGCTCTCCTTCCGCAAGGCTCCGGTATTCCTTTCTGCGGTTTATCCCGTTCACCGCCGTGTTATAGGCGATTTTATACACCCATGTCGAAAACCGCGAGCGCTGCTCAAAACGGGAAAGGCTCCGGTACACTTTAAGAAAAACCTCCTGGGTAAAGTCGGAGGCATCCTCGGCATTACGAAAAAAACTTAAACCCATCCCATATATGGGCCGTTCGTACCGCCGCACCAGCAGCCTGAACAGATCCTTCTGTCCCGCAATAATCTGGTCAACTATCAGCTCATCGCTGTAATTCCCTTCATTATTGTTGTTCATCGGGCCTTATCGCCGCGTCTGATGCCATAATATACCAAAAGACCGATGCCAATAGACAATGGGATTATGCCGCCCAGAAGCCCGTATGTGAAACCGGCTACTATTGCCAAAAACACAGTCAGGGTAAGTCCTACACTGCTCAGGAGCAGCCCCGCAAACAGGCTGAACAAGAGCAGGTTAAAATCGGGCCGGTTATAATGCCCTGCCTTGATAAGCAAGGTCCGCCGCCGATGATTCCACAACAAATAGAAGAAAACCACCACCGAACCCATTACTATCCCTACAATGGGAATTATCGCGACAATAACCCGGGCCGCGGCGGATGTAATTTGCTCCATAAAAACGCCTCCATCTATAGTATGTAACGTTTTTGTTGTTTTGTCCATTATTTTGACACTGGGGTGAGGTAAAGGTTGCACCCCCAGATACCGCTATCCCCCCGGTGGGTTGGGCGGCGGATTCACTCTACGATCATTAAATCGCCAAAGTACAGAATCTCGATTTTGCCTAATCGCAGCAGGGCATTGTATTGTTTGAGGATCTCGGCTTTGGCGGCAGCTTCATCGATATTGACCAGTTTTGCAAGGGGAAGGGATGCAAAGTACCCGCTGGCTATGGAACGAAAATCGCCGATGCGGGAGGCCAGTTCTTCGGTAAAGGGGCGGTCATGGGCGGGGTACGGAAAACTAATTGAAAGAATAACGGTGGCGGCTTGCTGGCCAGACGGCCCGGCCACTGGTATTCGCAGCCTGCCTATGCCGGAAAATATAGTGGCGGCATCACTGGCGTGGTTTTGCCCGCTGTGGTCATTGCTGCCGGCCCCGCCAATACGGAACAGCGGCTGGGCATCCGGCGAACGGAACACCGCATACAGGCTGCCCACAATCAATACGGCAACAAGCGCGAGAATCACCATCATAAAAACACGATACACCAGCGGTTTCATTTGATACCATTATTGTGCGCTATTTTGGGAAAAGGTGTCAATCATGTTTTTTTACCTCGACGGTACCCACACAATCGTTCCGGTTGTTCCTTCACCTTCGGGCAGTATTACCGCCGGAGGACTGTAAATAGTTACCACACCGGCAGCCTGATTGTGAACTGCTCTGCCTTCCGTTACTGCAGAAACCGTGCCGGCGTTGATGGTTACCGTACCAGTACCTTGGTTCCAAACACCATGGCCGTTTGCCGCTGTTGCTTGAACCGTCCCGCCATTGATAGTTACCGCACCGGTGTTGCTCCATACCGCCCTTGTAGTTGCCGATACTATTCCGCCGTTGATGGTTACCGAACCGGCAGCGGCGTTCCAAACACCATAGCTTCCTTGAACCGTGCCGCCGTTGATAGTAATCGTCCCGCTTGCGTTGTTATAAACAGCGTAGTTGTTCGCTGTTGCTTGAACCGTGCCGCCGTTGATAATAATCGCTCCGCTTGAATTGTTTTGTATCGTCCGACTTCCCATTGCCGATACCGTTCCGCCGTGGATAGTAACCGTCCCACTGCCGGCTTTGACAATCGCTCTGCCATTGGAGTCGGTAGAGGTATTCGCAATATCTGCCCAGCTTTCTATGGAAACATCGAGGTCAACAGAAATTGTACCTCCGCCGTATAAAATATTTGACGAAGTTATCGAGCCAAGCAGTGTAATGGTACTCCATGAGTGGGCGTAAATAGAAATAAGCTCAGTACCGATGTCCAACACTTCGTCATTGTCGCCAAACTGCATGGTGAAATTCGCACCATTGGCAGCGGTTCCAATGGCAGGGATGACCCTAGAAAGTGAAATATTGGTCGCATTCGTTACCGGTATGCCGCCTCTGGTTACCGAAAATATTGTATCACCGCCGGTGATGATATAGGGAGGAATAGCAATTTCAAGGTCATTGCCGTTTCTCACCAGTCCCCATTCCGGGTTAGGAACGTTAAGCAGCCTAAAGTGTGCGCTTCGGTTAGGAGTACCTCCGCCAGCAACTGCGATCATATCTAACGCATAACTCGCAAAATCAAGCTCGTAGATTCTTCCCGCTTCCGGAGCGAAGTCTTCGGTTACGCTCAACATACCCGGCGCGGTTCTTATTCTGCCGCTTATCACCGGATCGCCGCTTAATACCAGTGCAGCGTTTAAGGTACCGCTGGTAAGTTGTACCGCATAGCCGCTGGGTGTTGCCTCAACCATGCCGCCGCTAATGGTCACCGTGCCGGTATTGTCGTTACGTATCGCATTGCCTCCAGCAGCGGTATTACGTACCGTACCGCCGGTCATTTCCAGCGCGCCGTTGGCGGTTTCAATGCGAATCGTTCCCATATCGGAAGCTGCGGATGCGGACTCAATCACTGCATCACCCGATATGATAATTTTTGTAGTGGTTTTAATTGCCCGGCTGTTCAGCGCTCTTACGGTGCCGCCGCTGATGGTCACGGTGCCGGTACTGCTGTTGTTAATCATTATCATGTTCATCGGTGTAACTATATCCGCCTTGCTGTCTACGGAAACAGTGCCTGCAATAACGATTTCACTTTGCATGTTTATTTTGCCCAACAGTGTAATCAGACCCCAGGGGCCGCCGTACACATCGGTAAGGATAACATCCCAGAAGTTGTTAAGCACATCATCACCGCCGCTTCCGAACTGTATGGTACAATCCTCGCCGGCGGCATCAGCTTTAATGGCGTTTATTACGATTAACATATTATCCGTTGTTCCAACCTGCATACTGCCTCTGGTTGCCGTAAATACTGAGCCGTTGCCAGTTATGATGTAATCAAAGGGCACCCAATCCCACTTGGCATACAAATCCAGATCATGGATAACGATACCATCGGCAAAATCCCAGGGATCGCCGTCAAAGTCTTCGGTGGTGTACCAGCCGTCGAATACAAAGCCGGCATTGTTAGTTGTCGTTACCGGGGTAACTTTTCCGCCATGCGGTACCGTCTGCGGGGTTACTTCGCTGCCATCACTGGCGTGAAAGGTAACGGTATACGCGGAAAAACTCGCGTCTGTAAATGTTTCAGGCACAGCCGCGGTGCCGTATACCGAAGGCATAACATCATAGATGTGAATGACTTCTTCCCTGCCTGCGTATTTCCCGTTTTTCTCCAGTTGTATATTCAACAGGTAAAAACCAGCGGGAGCTGTAATGTTCGTGCCGCTTATCGCGGCAGCCGTTAAAGTGGGTTCCAGGTCAATTGCTACAGTCAGCTCCGGCAGCCGTTTCAGCGAAATGGTTATATCGGCTCCGTCAGGAAACGTAATGTAATACGAGAATGTTCCTTCGCCGGCATCTTCGGTGGCGTACAGTATTACTTCTATGTCCTGCACGGGCACATCGGCGTCCAGCGTAAAGCGTTCCTCGCCGCTTGCCGCTACATCATCACCAATGAGGGCGTCTACCTGCACCTTCCAGTCACCCAGCTTCAGCGTAAACAAGCCGTCTTCGTCAGGCGTCATGGGATACGAATCGCCTTCGATATCGCCGTTCATTGCAACAAAGGTATACTCATAGTCCGTAAACACATTGCCCGGAAAAACCGTGCGCCCTTCGCCGCCCGCAAAACCAATGCTGACCTTCCCATAACCGGGTTCAACCTGCAACTGCCCCTTCGCCGGGGAATCAAACATACAGTTACTAAAGAATAAAGAAAAAAGAATGAAGAACAAAGGAAGAACCTTGTTCATTGTTAATTTTTCATTGTTCATTGTGTACTCTCCTTATTCCGTTATTGTTACTACAAAATTGGTGTTGTAGTATCTGCCGCCATTGACAACCCGTAAACCAATGGTATACTGGGCGCCAACCGTTTTCCCTGCAGCAGAAAAGATATACTCGATTGAGCCAATCGGGTAGCTTGCGTCATTAATGCCGTTAACCGACCATCGCTGGTCTGTGTATCCGGTACCGTCTGCGGTGATGGTCAGGGTATGCCCTGCTCCTCTGGAAAGGCTGATTGAGCCATCACCGGCAAAATCGGTGGTTGCGAGTATGTCCTGCTGATTCACCCAATAGTATGCGAACTGATTCTGGGGAACCGCCTGCAAGGTTGCGATTTCCGCGCCGGCGCTTGCGTCGCCTGTTTCGTAATTGTCATTGAATACAGAGCGGGCGAAGAAGAAATAGAATGTACCGCTGGAAAGGCCGGTAAAAACACCATCTGTTTGCCAGCCGGTTTCGGGCGCTTCGTTCGTGGTATTGCGGGCGTATGCAATTGCTTGCCCGGTGGCTTCTGCCAGCGTTGCGTTCACCGTGATGCTATTGTGGGTGTGCGCCGTCATGACCGGAACGCTCACTGCTGCGCCATCGGCTTTGGTGATATGTACCGTTAAACCGGAAGGTTGTGTCAGGGCGTAGTTGTCTGTCTGAGCGCCGCTTAGAGTAATATCAGCTATGGTAACCGCCTTGTTGTTTTCCGCATCGGCAGTTGCGATGGTGCCGGTCGTGGGAACAACTGCGTTGACTGTATCGCCGGGTTCCACACCAACCAGCGTTCCGCCGCTTATGGCAACCGTGGTATTACCGGGGCTGAACGAGCGATTTGTTGCGGCAACGCCGGTAATGGTGATGGTTTTTGCGGTAATGGCTGCGGTTGCAAATACCGGCTGGTCAACAGGCGCATTGTAGTTGTCTGCATCTGCGCCGTTAATGCCGTAACCCGTGGCCGTTACGCCGATATCGGTTCCCACGTTCATATTGTTAAATGTCACGGTGCCGTTAACACGAGTTACCGTATCGCCGGTTTCAACGCCGACCAGTGTCGGCTGGGTGGCGGCTGTGGCGGCTGGCGTGCGATCATAGGGTTTATCGGCCGCTTCGCCGTCGGCTGCCCAAGTCAATGGCTTTCTATTGATAGCTGCATTTGTAAAGGGCGGTTGTCCCGATGGCACAATATAGTTGGCTATGCTTGCGCCGATAACGCCGTAGCCGCTTGCGGTTACGCTCACACTGGTGTTTGCATTCCTGCTGGTAAACACCACTACGATGTCATCGGTGGTGACGGTCACCGTATCACCGGCAATAACGCCAGCCAGTGTCGGCTGGGTGGTGACTGTGGTGTTGGTCGTGCGGTCGTAGATTTTATCGGCAACAACACCCTGGGTTGCCCAGGTTAAATCCTTGCGGGCAATGATCAGCGTGCCAACCCTAATCGGGTCGGTAACAGCGGGATATAAAGGCGGAACGGTGCCGCCTGCCGTAGTTGCCATGATGTAGTAGGTACCGGCATTGGTTGGCGGTATGGCGCTATCATAA
>Ga0123356_10000287_pt1 | contig 58030 bp, 57 predicted proteins | sample TergutEmb28metaG_2_FD_92546 | JGI IMG/M metagenome (GOLD analysis project Ga0123356, IMG submission 92546) | Embiratermes neotenicus P3 segment gut microbial communities from Petit-Saut dam, French Guiana - Emb289 P3 | ecosystem: Host-associated > Arthropoda: Insects > Digestive system > Gut ...
AGGATAAATCATTCAATGCCTAGAAAAACCGACTGGAATGTGGACATCTAAGTCCCTGTAAGGAGGTTTTTCGACGGCAGTCAAGGATTTAGACCGATTTGAAAAATATTTAAGAATTTTTTGCCTTTACTTCAGCTTGCCGCAGCAGTGTTTGTACTTAAGGCCGGACTCACAGGGGCACTTATCATTGCGATTCAGGCTGGCGTCGCTTGCCTCGTGCTGCTGGCGCATCTCGTTGATTTCTTCGTTGGTCAGTTCAAGCTTGCATATATAAGTGATCAGCATGCGCTTCATGTTGTTCATCATTTCTTCGAACAATCCGAAGGCTTCCTTTTTATATTCGTTAAGCGGATTCTTCTGACCGTATCCGCGAAGCCCGATACCCGTCTGCAGATAATCCATATTCTGTAAATGCTTTTTCCAGCAGCTGTCGATGGCGTGTAAAGCAATCTGCTTTTCGGCGGCGTTTATAAGCTCGCCATACTTTGTGCGCTGCTGCTCGTACCGGCGTTTGGCAAGGCCGTGCAGTATCTCGAACGCCTTGTGGTCGGTGATCGTGTCGGACGTCTTCCAATCCCAAATATCCACTATGTCCAAACCGAACAAGCGGACAAATTCGGAATGCATCATCTCGATATTCCAGTCTTCCGAGCGAACTTTTTCCGGCATGCCGGCCTCGGCGATTTGCTCTACGACGTCTATTATTATGTCGTTCACGAAGGGCCGCAAATCCTCGCCCTTAGCGGCGATGAATTCCGCGCGCTGTTTGTAAATTACTTTGCGCTGATCGTTCATTACGTCGTCGTATTTCAGCAGCTCTTTGCGGGATTCGAAGTATCTTGCCTCGACCCGCTTTTGCGCCTTTTCAAGCGCGCGGGAAATCCACGGATGCGTTATCGCCTCGTCCGGTTTAAGGCCAAGTTTCACCAGCATTCCGTCCAATCTCTGAGCGCCGAAGATACGCATAAGATCGTCTTCTAAGGATAAGAAGAATTTGGAATCGCCCGGATCGCCCTGCCGCCCGGATCGTCCGCGCAGCTGGTTGTCTATGCGGCGCGACTCGTGCCGTTCGGTCCCGATGACATACAGCCCGCCGGCGTTCAGCACGATCTTTTTATTCATCGTCACCTCGTCGTAAGCGGCTTGCTTTTTCGCTTCGAAGTCGTTTGCAAGCGGATCAAGATCGGCGATCATTATATCGGCGTTTCCGCCAAGCTTGATGTCCGTTCCGCGTCCCGCCATGTTGGTGGCGATAGTGATCGCGCCCGGACGCCCGGCCTGGGCTATGATGCCTGACTCGAACGCGTGCTGCTTTGCGTTCAAAACGTTCGGCGTGATTTTCAATTCCTTTTTTATAAGCGCGGCCAGTTCTTCGGATTTTTCGATCGTGACCGTGCCCACCAGCACCGGCTGGCGGCGCGCCTGACATTCGCGCAAAGTTTCAATTATGGCGCGGTATTTTTCCGCGCGCGTGCGGTAAATCTCGTCGTGGTGGTCTACGCGCGCGACCTTGCGGTTCGTCGGAATCGATATTACGCGAAGCTTATAAATCTCTTCGAATTCGACCGCCTCGGTCATGGCGGTTCCGGTCATGCCGGACAAAGTTTCGTACAATCTGAAAAGATTCTGATAAGATATGGACGATACGGTCTGGTTTTCGGGCTGAATTTCTACGCCTTCTTTTGCTTCGATCGCCTGGTGGAGACCGCGGCCGAATCTGCGCCCGGATAATACGCGGCCCGTGAACTCGTCCACTATCATTATCTGCCCGTCGCGCACAACGTAGTTGACGTCCAACTGATGCATATTGGTCGCAAGCAGCGCCTGCTGAATATGCATAACCAAAGCCGAGTTGGCTACATCGTAAAGATTATTGCCCTGCATCAGCCCCGCGTCGATCAGCATCTTGGTGATGGCGTCGACGCCAAGATCGGTCAGCGTTACGTGACGGTCTTTTTCGTCCTTCTTTATATGCTCGGGCTTCAGCTGCTTTACTATTCCGGCAATCGCCGAGTACAATTGCGACGAGTCTTCCGCCTGGCCGGATATGATAAGCGGAGTGCGCGCTTCGTCGATCAATATCGAATCCACTTCGTCGACTATGGCGTAGAACAGCGGACGCAGCACCTGCTGATCGGCCGAGAATTTCATATTGTCGCGAAGGTAATCAAACCCAAGCTCGGAATTTGTGACGTAAGTTATGTCGCTGGCGTATGCGGCGCGGCGTTCGTCATCGGACATCTCGTGCTGAATTATGCCGACGGTCATGCCAAGGTTTTCATACACTTTCCTCATCCATTCGGCGTCGCGCTTCGCAAGATAATCGTTAACGGTGATCAGATGCGCGCCTTTGCCGTGAAGCGCCTTTAAGTAAAGCGCAAGCGTCGCTACCAATGTTTTGCCTTCGCCGGTTTTCATCTCGGCTATGCGGCCGCCGGCCAACACCATGCCTCCGATCAGCTGAACATTGAAATGGCGAAGCCCTAACCCGCGGATTCCGGCCTCGCGCACGGCGGCGAATACATCGGGCATTATGTCTTGCTCGGACTCTTCCGCCGCCAGACGCGCGCGAAACTGCTGGGTCAATCCGCGCAGCTGTTCATCGGTCATGCCGTGATATTTTGATTCCAAGTCGTTGATCAGAGATACTTGCTTGTCGTAACTTTTAACCGCGCGATCGTTAGCGGATCCTATTATCTTTTTCAATACTTTATGAAACATACCGTCTTTCCTTTTAATCAAAGGAAAATATAGTGTAAGCAAAGGTACAAGTCAACCCCTATTCGACCGGAGCCTGATAAATCCTGGCGGTTTCGCCATCACGGTTGACTTCCGCGACAAGAATATTGCGAGCTACCTTAAGGTGCCTTAGAACCGTATATGGCATGCATTCTAGCACTATCTCCTCGTCCGGACGGCGGAACAAAGTCGCGCGGCGCCCGCCCGGAGCGGCCAAGCGCGGTGAAATTTCGCTGCCCGCCCTGGCAGAGATTACAAGTATCCAGGGCTTGTCCTTGCGTTCTATAAAATCGAAATACGGTTCAACTGTCCTCATCATTTTAAGGTAGCATATTTATTTTTAATATGCTACAATTTTCTTCGCCATGAGCCATAACGACGAGATTTTTAAGTTTATACAAAACACCAACGCGCGCCTTAACGATCCGGAAAGGCAGGCCGCCCTTCGCGCGGCGCAGTCCGCACCCGACAAGCCGGCGCAGATGGAAGGAATAAAAACCTTGTCGCCTGACCAGATTGTGTCGGACATATACATAGTTTCCCCGGTACAGCTTGAACTTGTGATAGATTACGTCGCAAAAAATCTGGCGGTCGGCATGAATATCAAAGCCATGTACCCGATGATCAAACGCCTTACGGACAAGCACCTTAAAGAAGCCCTGGCCAAATCCAAACGCCTTGGCACAAAAAGGAAATGAAAAAGCCCCGCTTTCGCAGGGCTTGTGTCTAGCTTTTTTTTATAAAATAAGTCTAAAAATGCAAGAAAATCGCGTTTTCGATGAATAATCATTCACTACCAAGGAAAACGAACCCGCGGTGTACGTCTAAGTACATAAGGGCTCGTTTTCCGAGGCGTAGTGGGTGATTAGGCGCGAAAACGAAAAATTTTCGTCAGCATTTTTTGTCCTTATTAAAAGCGCGCGTTTAAGCGTACGCCCAACTCGGCCTTGATGTCAGTACCGTTTTGCGAGTACTTCTCGGCATCGTCAAAGGTATATTCGGCATAAACCGATACCTGTATGGCGTTGTTCAGCTGGCGAGCCACAACGGCGGACAAGATATACTCTTGTATTCCGTCATGCATACTGCCTAGGAACTCGTCCATAACTCCGCTTGTCATGGTTTCGGCGGTTATTCCCCCCATGCCCAAGTATGTGGTAATCGGAGCGCCAAGCGAAGCCAGCGCAGCGTTTATGGTCGCGGCATCAACGTTTGCGTTAACCTTCTCTATGCGATTGGTTGCACGGTTCTTGTACGTGAAGCTCGCTCCGACCGACCACTTCTGATCGATTTCATAAAGCGATTTCAAGCCAAGGTTATATTCCCAAGCCGACTTTGTATTAACGCTGAACGAGTCGGGAAGACCGGTAATGAACGCCCCGCCGACCTGCGCGGCTTCCGACATTGTGAACGGAAGCGGACTTGTGAACATCTGATACGCGATAACTTCGGCGACTCTTGTATTGCCGCTTGGCGTTATAGTGATCTTGTTATTGTCGTTACCGACCGTATAACCGACTTCGGCCCAGGCCGCCCCGGTGAACTTGCCCCAGGTTTTTCCGACCTGCGTTCCAAGCCAACCGCCCCAACGCCCGTTGGAATAGTTGTCATAGTTGAACGACAATGGCCTTGTGGCTACATCGTTTACAACCAACGGATCCTTGGAAGCAACCAAATCGGCATTCATTCTTGAAATGCCGCCAAGCTGCGCGTCCGCGTATATGTCCCAGACCCAGCCTTGCGTCGGAAGGAATTCCGAAGCGCGGAAGTTCAGACCCAAACGGCCGTTGTTAAGACCCTTGCGATCTATCGTGGCGTCATCGGTGTACTGGAACTGGCCGCGAACTGACAGGAAGTCGGTTATACCGACGCCCAAATCCGCGCCTGCGCGCCAAATCGGCCACTCTTCGTGCCTTGCCTGACCTTTAGCCTGCATCGCAAGGCTATCGTCCGCTTTCTTGTACATGACGCCGGCGCTAAGTTTCGCATAAACTTCGCCCGCGGTCGGCATATACAGGGGGTTTTCTAGGTTTTTTATGCTGTTCGCACTCGCAACGCTGGTCGCGCCGGTCAAAGCCGCCATCGCTATAACGCTGCGTTTCACTATGTTTTTCATATTTTACTCCTTTTGGTTTATATGAAAGCCTCATTAGGGGAGGCGGACGAATCATAGACCCAGTATCCCCAACCGCGCAAGTTAAATATAATTTTATTATAATACTTGACAAATACGATAAATATCCTATAATTATGTCTATACAAAACCAAATGGGGAGAATAAACCATGACGATGACCAAACAAATGCTTGAACATGCCGCGGGAAAGCAGATGGATGCGCAGAATTTACGCAACTGCTACAGCATCATAGTCAACAATCATATTATAGGCTGCGAATGCTATTACTGCATGCGCATGGCCGAGCTGACCAAAGAAATCTACTCGAACCCTATCAAAGTGTTGGGGGGGGGTAATAAACTTGCAGCTGAAATCGAACAGCTTACCGCCACAAACCCGGTAAATATGAACGATGTAATAACCAATTACATAGCAAAAATGGCCGATAGTGAAGAATTCAATACGGAAATTTATGAAACTATGGACTATTATGAATCTCTTTGCTATATATCGGCTCTTGAAAAATTGGAAAAGAAATTCGAAGAATACGTTTTCAAATGTCAGGCAAACGCTAATCAGGCTCAGAAAGATTATTATAGTCTTATGCCTGCGGTCAAAGAGCTGGCCGAAACCGAAGAAGGCACCTGTTTTTATGGAAACATAGGCAAAATTCAGAAAACCTTGAAAAATCGCCGCGCCAAAAACTATGTTGAATTCTCTGAAAAACTTGAAAACAGCGAAGAATACCAAGCCGTTGTGCGTTATGCCATAGCCTCTGGCGAAATGGATCAGCAGGTCGAAGCAGCCAAAAAGCGCCTGGTCAAGGCAACTGACGAATATGCTTCCACTATGCAAGAGCTTACCAAAATCCGCAACGAGCTTTCAACCGTCCGAGCTCACTTCAATATAGGCAAGGTCGCTTAATTATGAACGATAGCCCCAGTTTAAGCAGCCTGAAACTTGCCGAAGCCGAACTGATAAACGCAGCCAGGCGGTACAAGGAAGACCACAAAACCAAGCAAGCGAACCATGCCGACCTTATCGCTGAACGAGGGAAAGCTACTTGTTTCAAAGGAATAGCTAATCTTGAGGCGAAAATTTCCAAAGCCCGGACCCTGATGGATGAAGCCAAAGAATTCCACAATAATAGTCTGGAAGCCCTTGGCTGGATCAGACAGGACCTTGCCGTTTTGCTACGCGATTATCAAATGCCGAAAGCCGCATAACTTATTGTAATTACTGGAAAATGTAAAAATTATTGACATGAAAGCCAGATTACATTATAATGCGCGACCAACCAATATAAGACAATTGACAAAAATAGGAATTAATAACTAAAACAACAAACAAAAGGAACCAAAGAAAAACTATGTCTACTATTACTATGCCTTGCACCGAAGTGCTTAATTTTATCGAAGCCAAAAAATCTATAAGGATTGCCCTAGCGAAAATTCGCGCCGAGCTAAGACTATTCGGATCCATCGCTCATAAAGCTCCGTTTCCGGTTATATCTGACGAAGAAATCGAAGCCGAACTTAAATCAATCGAAGCTGAACGCGCAAGCATCGTTGCTGGCGCCAACTCGGATAAACTCAGAGCCGCCTAATCAAGCTGCACCAAATAATGTCGCCTGCTCAGGCAGGCGACATTATTATTTTAATATAAAAATTTCAAAAACCGCCTAGCGATCAGAGTCTATGACAAATTGTTCAGGACCAAGAAAAACCGATCGCCATAGGCCTAATAGGCTGCCATGGCGATCGGTTTTTCGAAGTGTCATCAACGATTTGGCAAGACGATTGAAATCGCTTGCGGTTTTTGTCCTTATTACCTCGGCCCTACCATAAACACATCGCCCCACCCGGCCACGGATGCCCCGCCTACTGTGCACATGACATTTTCAAAACCCTTCTCGACCTGACGATTCTTAACAAGGCTGTGCGTTATAAACCCGCCGACCGTGCCAAGAATCACAGCCGCACCCGCATCGATACCGGCTCGCGCCCAATTGAATCCTCCCTCGGTGCCGGTCCAATCTGAAGACCGCGTCAACTCGGGGAACGAAGCGTTTATATCTATCAAGGCAACCTCGATTACCGCCTCTTCCTGCTTGGGCGCTGCGGCGGCCGGTCTTCGCGGCACCTGCCTAGCGCGGATAGGCGATGCGGACGCGCCGGCGGCCGGCGCAGGACATTCCGTTAAAGAAATAAATTCGGCCTCGCGGTTGAATTCTATTATTTCCGCAATATCGCAATTACTAGTGCCCGGTAGGAATGTCAAAGGAACGCCTTGGTCAAATTCCACGTAAACTAATTCGCGGTCAAAAACTTCGCCGTCGACCGAACAAAATCGCCCGGGACCGGCTGTTTTTATACGACTGTCGTTACTGATAAATTCTTGGCAATTTCTGCACTGGTTGTTGCGATCGCGAAATTCGCCAGGTTCGCAAACCGTTACTTCCATTATTTCTGGCTCGTCCGGATTTACATCACTCCATCTGTTTATATCAGCATTGCAAACGCGGGTTTTTCCGTCACCCCAAGTACGGCTTTGACCATTTTCAATAAAAACTACTCTCAAACGGCCATACTCGTGTATTCCGCCAGTAAATTCGGTAGCTTGATAGTTAGAATGGCAGCACCAATATTCTCCAAAATTCTGTATGCAAGCACCTCTAAGCCTTACTACTCTGTTAAGTTCGTCTTGCGATATAGTGGGTTCCCGCTCGGCAAATGCTGCGCCGGACGCAAACACAAACAACGCAAAAATCAAGGCGAACTTCTTCATGCGATTATTATATCACAAAACGGGCTGACCGACAAACCTTCCGTCCTGTACCTCGACTAGGCGAATTTTTACGATCGCGCCCTCGGGCAGATCGGGAATTAAAACTTCTATATCATGCTCGGTCCTACCTATGCCGCCGCGCTCGACAAGAACTTCCGCAATAGTGCCGATCTGCGCCTGCATAAATTCGGACAGGAATCTTTTCCCCAGCGCATTAATGTCCTGCACCCGGGTTTTAGCGACTGATTTCGGAACTTGATTCGAAAAATCCGCAGCCGGGGTACCTGGCCGCGCGGAAAAAGGAAACGCATGAATTCTTATCGGCCGCAGGGCCTTAAGCGCCAAAACCGTATCGGCGAAGTATTCCGCAGTTTCACCCGGGAACCCGCATATTATATCGACCGAAAAAGTTACCTTATCATTCGCCAGCCGGGTTATGTCTTTCGCGCGGTGCCGGCGCCCCATTCGGCGAAGAATTTCATCCGATCCCGACTGCATGGACAGGTGAAGGTGCGGCATCACCCGCGGCTGAACCTTCGTTAAATCTATAAGCGGTTGCCAATCCTTCGCCGGATCAAGAGATGATAACCTAAGCCTTTTGATGCCCGGCTCGTCTTTCAGCAGTTTCTCGATCAGCGGCACCAACCCTCCCTCGAAACCAGCAATGTCAACTCCGGTCAAAATTATTTCGCTACACCCGCCGGTCACAAGTTCCCTGGCCTGCCTTAAAATCGCTTCATAAGGGAACGATCGACTTGGACCGCGTAATGTATGGACAATACAATAAGTGCAGGCATAATCGCATCCGTTCTGAATCTGCAAGAAACCTTTCGACAATCCCCTGGAAAACCCGGCGGCAGCCGGAATAATATCATTACATTTCCCATTTGCCATTTTCCATTTACCATAGGAAGAAACATCGAACTTATCACTATTCTTTATGACCCTAACCACTCCGGGAATGGCAACAAAGCCCTGCGGATCGCGGTCTATCGCGCAACCTACGACATATATTGGACGCCCGGGATTATTTCGCGCCGCGCGGCGTATGGCCTGGCGTGCCTGACATTCGGCTTCGTGCGTCACCGCGCAAGTGTTGAATATTATGGCGCCGCGCAAACCGGCGCGATCCGCCACAAGTTCAAGTTTTGCGGTCTCGGCGGAATTCAGCCGACATCCGAAAGCTTTTATTAAATTTTCTTGCATTTTTTATCCTTGTGCCTTATTATAGGTTACACCGTTATAAAAGGGAAGAAAATTATGGCAAGAACCACGACCAGCGACGCCTTGAAGCATGTTGATAATAAATATGAACTTAACCTGCTTGCGGCCCAGCGCGTGCGCGATTTGAACGCTGGCGTTGCCTCGGTCCTGCCTGAATCCAAGGACAAGAATACAGTGCGTTCGCTGCGCGAAATCGCAAGCGGCCTGCTGGATATACCCGGACTTCGCCGCGAACTGATCCAAAGCTATAAGAAACCGGTAAGCGCGGAATTCCAGGAAGTCAACGACTGCGCCGCGGATATCGAGCATACGGCGGAAGAAACCCAAATGCTGAACCAGCTTGACGAAGAGCTGTCCGGCAATGTTATCAAGGCGGAAGAAGTCGAGGAAGTGGAAGACAAAGCCGACGAAACCCAGCCGATCGCGGAATAAAAAATTAAATCTCGAAAAAGTCAAAGTCCGCAGAATTTCTAACTCTGCGGACTTTAATTTTTGTATCGGCCAATTCTATGGCTACAATATGTCTTTTTTCATAGTTTATGATATTTTGAAATATCGTTTTTTGGCTTTTGCCCCGGATTGAAGGCGAGTATATTTTCTGAACTCACATAAACAGCCCTGTATATCGTGCAGACTTACATAATCGCCACCACAATAGTCAGGATTTGCCCATTTTACATCAAACCAATATTTCCCATGTTGTTTTTTCAATAGGGCAAAATATTCTTTTTGAGATGCGTGTAAAAAACGACATTTTTCATTTGCTTCTGTTTTGCTCAATTTTTTTCCGAACAAAATTTCTAACCCCCAATGCGCACCTGGCCCAACAATCAAAAAATCATTTGAAGTATATGGAGCTATATCCGGCTTTCCTTTTGAATTCTTAGAATAAGTGCAATCCAGTAAAATTTGCCCCGATAAGAATGGCCCGGCCATAGCAACATATTTTTCAATAATACAAAGCCCATCCGCACCGTCGCCATTTCTTAACTCTATTAGGATTTGTGGCAATTTTGGTATCAGTGCGTTAAGCATAAACAATACTTGAACATGTTTATCTTTTGGCCGATGTTTTGTATCAAATGGGTGCGACGATATAAGATAAGCATCTGAAAAAATCGGTCCATCCACACCATCTAATTTCTTTTCCAGTTTTTTAACATTAAATGTTTTGGTATTTAACAAGCCGTCAAACAATCTTTCAAATGTATCGCGTTTATTAAAAATACGATATGCGATAATGTTTAGTAATTTATCCTCTGGCGATAAATCTGTTTTTATCAGGTATTTTGATATTGCGGTTGTGCCAGAATCAAGTTCTCTATATACATTACAAAACTTAAACATAGAAAGCACGGAGTCGGTTGTCCATGGCGCTTTTTTACCCACCACAAACCTATCATGCCAGATTTTTTGGCGGTCGTAAATAAATTCATAAAATTGTATTAAATTTGAATCTTGCATACTGAAATCATAAACTTATAAAACACAAAAATAAAGATAATAAAATTTGTCCTTTATAAAGGACATCCATTTTCTATGGCTACTATATGACAATTTATATCTCCCCGATTGGCCCCAATTGGCACCGTGTGATACAAATAAGTGGAAATTGGTAGGTCGCTGAATACTTACCTCATAGCCCCAATTTGCCCTTATTTAGAATGGCAGATCGTTCCGGCTAAGTCTTTCATAGACTCTCCGCGCCATTTCACTGGTTCCTTGCATAACGTAAAGCGCGTCCACAAGCGCAGGGTCGTCAGAAAGCAGCTTTTCACAAGTTTCAAATGCCTCTTCATACTTGCTGCCCGCAATTTCCTTTTTGACTTTTAAGCCGTCGACCACGCTTTGGACTATGACTTTTGTAATCTCTAACCTGCGCATTTCTAAATCTCTTTCCGCCGCAATCTTATTTAGTTTTTCAATGGCGCTGTTTATGCCCGTCGACCTGCCTTCAAGTCCTTGCCAAATTTCATAAGCTTTTTTAATTTTGATTCCGTTCGATACTTCCCAAGCGGTTATGTGATTTCTGATTTTCGTAATTTCATTTCTAATGATATCTACTTTACAAACTTTTTTGTATTCTAGATCAACCCTCAAAAGTTCGTCCTTATTTCTAAAAAATTCTTCGATTTTGTCTTTCGGAATAACTTCCCCGGCCTTGGTAAAATAAGTGCATTCGATGCATCCGTTACTGCATTTTCCGCAAGGCTTTATTGTGTTTGAACGACTGCCGTTGTAATAAAGTTCGCACGCGTTTTGAAGTTTTTCGCGGCGTTTTATTACGGCCCGCTTTTCATCAAACGAAGGCTCGACTTGGATAGCCCAAGTAAGTTTTTCTTTCAACTCCTCGATTTCATTTTCAAGTTCGACAATACCAAGCTTTTCTTTGGCTGATTCAATTTTAAGATCGGTTAGTTCTTTTAAATCTTTGGCATAAGCGGATTCCGCCTCGTCAACCAATCCTTGATAATATTCGTATCTGCCTTGTAAATTTTTAATCTTTTGAAGATCGTCGCAAATATCCTCGTCGTAATTTTCACCCTCAAACACTGCAAGCTTGGTAATTGCTACTACCGCTTCTTCCTGTTGTTTGTTGATAAAATGATCAACCGCTTCCTTATTCCTAACAGCGGCGGAAAACATTATAAGCAATCTAATCAATTCGCGATTCTTTTCGGGTGAAAGTTTTACGTTTGCTATCATATCTGATCCTTTTGCAATTTATGCAGTCTACCCCCCCCCGCTGCAATTTGTCAATTAAAAAGACTCCCTTTTCAGAGAGTCTTTTCATAATCACAAACACTATAACTATTTCTTTGCGGCGGGTTTCGCGGCTGGCGCTTTGGCATCGCCCTTGGCAGCGGGCGCGGCCTTGGCGTCCGCGGCGGGTGCTGCGGCGGCGACCGGAGTTTCTTTCTCCTCGGCCTTGCCGACTATAGCGATAAACGCAAGGTCGGCCTGGTGAAGTCCCAGCGACACGCCGGAAGGAAGCGGCATGGTCGACCCGTGCACCACATCGCCGATCTTCATGTTGGCAAGATCGACTTCGATAAATTCGGGAATATTTTCGACCTTGGCCACCAATGCTATCTGGCGGACAAGGAAGTTCACTACTCCGCCCGCTTTCACGCCGGCCGAAATCGCTTCATTGATCACGCGCACCGGCACATCGACGGCAAGCGACTTTGACGCGTCGACCCTTTTGAAGTCAACGTGTATCGGATTGTCATTGACAGGATGATATTGTATCATCATCAGCATGGCGTCTTCCTTGCCCTTGCCGGTCTGTATTTCGAATAGTTTGGTGCGAAGCCCCGGTTTTTTGATCAATTCAACCCATTCTTTACCGGGTATTTCAATCGGAGTGGGGTCTTTTTTGTTACCATATATTATTCCCGGAATCAAGCCGCCTTTGCGGTTGCTGCGGCTGGCCCCCTTGCCAACGCGCTCGCGGATTCCGACGTTCAGAGTGATTTTTGCCATCGTTTTTTCCTTATTGTTGTTTTTAATTCCCGCAGCGTCCTCCAAGGGTGTCCACGCGGATATCGGGCATTTTATCACTAAACATCCTAAAATCAAGCATAAAAATCTATTGCAATATGGCGGATATTTGGCTATCCTTATCAGTCACCAAAAGGGAAAGCTATGAGAAGAAGATACGGAAAACCGGAAAATGGAATACGCGAATGGATAAATACTATACTGTGGGCCGGCGCAATCGCCATAATATTCCGAAGCTTTCTGCTTGAACCCTTTAACATTCCGTCCGGTTCCATGATTCCCACCTTGGAAGTAGGCGACCATATATTCGTTAAAAAATGGAGCTATGGCTACTCGCGCTATTCCTTCCCGTTCGGTTCATGGAATCTGTGGAGCGGCCGCTTCTTATCAAGCGAACCCATGCGCGGAGATGTGATAGTATTCCGCACTCCGGACAATTCTTTGGACTATATCAAGCGCCTGATAGGTTACCCGGGCGATCAGATTCAGATCAAATCCGGACGCGTCTGGATCAACGGCGAAATGGTCCAGCGCGAACATAAAGGAAAATACGTAGTGGCGACTTTGCCCAAGATGCTTCGCAGCGTCGGCCATCAGCGTGTCGATCCCAAGACCGGAAATATAATGGTAATTCGCGGGAATAGAATTTTCGAAGACAACCAGCCGGCCCCGTATCGCTATACAATCGAATATAAATCCGATGCGGTCTGCAGACTTCGCCCAGACGAATGCCAGGTGCATATCGGCGACATTTACGTCGAAACTCTGCCCGGCGGCAGAAAGCACGAAATAGTTAAGTTCACGGAACACGGACGCTATGACAACACCCCGCTTTTCACGGTGCCGGAAGGCCAGTACTTTTTCCTGGGCGACAACCGCGACGCTTCCGAGGATTCGCGCGCAAGTCTTGGCTTTGTCCCGCGCGACAATCTGATCGGCAGAGCTTGGTTCATATTCTATTCGCACAATTATTACTCGCCGCTGCTGCTGGTCTGGAATTGGCCGCAGAAACTTAGGTTCGAACGTTTCTTATCGGGGGTAAAATAATGCCGCTGTCGCTGAACTATGAATTTTCCGACCCGAAACTTCTTGATCTTGCGCTGACTCAAAGCGGAGTGGATAACGAAAACAATAACGAGCGCTTGGAATTTCTGGGCGACCGAGTAATCGGTCTTGGCGTCGCGGAACTGCTGTACGATATGTTCCCTTCCGAGGCCGAAGGCGCGTTGGCGCAAAGGCACGCGGCGCTGGTATCGACCGTGACGCTGAATAAGATCGCCTCGAATTTAAATTTGTTTCCCCATATAAAGCATACGCATCTTACCGCCGGCAACAAACAGAACGTCACGGCAGACGCGTTCGAGGCCGTCATGGGCGCGATATACTTGGACGGAGGATTCAACGCGGCCCGCGACATTATCCGAAATATTTTTAGCCCCTTGGCCGAGTCGAACGAGCTGCCACCGAAAGATCCCAAAACCACATTGCAGGAATTCTGCCAGAAAAATTTCGGAACCCTGCCCGAATATGCTTTCAGCGACGAGTCCGGCCCTTCGCACAATCCCGCATTCAATGCCGAAGTCACGGCGAGCGGCAAAACGGCGGCAGGCCGCGGGGCTTCAAAAAAACTTGCGTCGCTGGATGCCGCCGAGACCTGGCTTAGACTCTATTCTTAGTGAATTGGTTCTGCCGCCCGGCTATTCTTTAAAAAAATAAGGAGTCGGAAATGGAACACAAAAAACCCTATATAAAAATTTCAAAGGACGGACCCTACCTGGTGCATGGCATCAGCAAAATCGCCGAAAAAATAATACTTACCGACGAAAACGGAATATCGGTGAAATACGGAGACGGCCAGGTCTTCCAAATCAACATCGACCCGATCGCGATATGCCGGTGCGGAAAATCCAAGAACGCTCCGTTCTGCGACGGCTCGCACATCGAGGGCAAATTCGACGGCACATGCGTCGCGCCCAAAACCCCCATACTTGAAGGCGCCGAAATTTTCAAAGGTCCTAATTCGGACTTGGCGGACAACGAGACTTACTGCGCCTTCGCGCGGTTCTGCGACGCGGGCGGACGCATATGGAATCTTGTAATGGCGGGCGGCGAAGTAAATGATAAAATGGCGCAAAAGGAAGCGAACCTTTGTCCCGCCGGAAGGCTTATGATGTTTACGAAATCGGGACAACCGTTGGAAAATAAATACGATCCCGAAATAAATACCATCGAGGACAGCGGCCTGAAAATCAGCGGGCCGCTTTGGGTCAAAGGCGGAATAGTTGTGGAATCCGAAGACGGCACTACCTACGAAGTGCGGCAAAAACAAACCTTGTGCAGATGCGGAGCGTCGGGCAACAAGCCGTTTTGTAACGGTGCGCACGCCTCGATCAAATGGCATGCCCATCAAAAAGATAATAAATAGATTGATAAATTCCTAAGTTTTGATATAATGCGTTGTCACGGGCGAAAGCCAGTGGTGAAGTGTAGAAACTTCTTGGCTAGTCCAACCTTACGGTTGGAGGGCGGCGAATATATAGAATAAGCCGCACTATCTAGTCATAGTTTCTAACCTCCAACCACTTGCTTTGTCAGGTGGTTTTTAATTAATCAAAAGGAGAGAGACTATGACTTGTTACAAATGCATCAAAATGGATCGTGATACAAGAAAAGATTTATTTAAAACCTTGCGGGATATTAGGCGCCGCAAAAAAGTCGATACGCTGATAGAAAAAATTTTAAAAGAAATCTTGGGCGTTGCAGAATGCAAGAAAAAGGAAGAATAAGAAGGATAGGTAAGATGCCTACGACACCAAAAAACTACTAGCGAAGTCGCAAACCAAGCTTATAAGCATACAAAAAATTCGCGTTATTAGCGGATTTTTTGATATGTGCATTAGCGAGGTTGCAGCGGTCAGCGCACATAATAATTTACTAACAAGCCAACCCAGTCGAAATCGAGGATATATAATCCCAAAAACCATAATAACTCAAAAACCACTAGCGAAGTCGCAAATCGAGGATAGATTGCCCAATACCAAGAAAGATCAACTGCCGCAGGCCTTCATGGCTGCCGCGGCACGTTGATCTTTCGAAGCGTAGTGGGTAATATAGACCGATTTGTAATACTTCGCAGTGGTTTTTGTCCTTATTACTCGACGATAGATTTGAATATCTCGGCTGGCAGCTGCCCGCCGGTGATGCCGGCCGTCGGACTATCGTCATCGTTACCAACCCAAACTCCGATGGTCAGATCGTGCGTCGCGCCTATGAACCACGCGTCGCGTGAATTCTGGCTGGTGCCTGTTTTGCCTCCGCGCGTTTTGCCTCCGGCCTGCGCTCTGCGGCCGGTGCCGGTTCGCACTACATCCGCCAGCATCTTGTTCATCTCGACCACCGTGCGTTCTCCCAGCAACTGTACTTGCGCGGACGGAGTCCTTTTATGCAGCACGTTGTCAAAGCTGTCCGTGATGAAATTTATCGCGTACGGAATCACCGAATGCCCTCCGTTGAAGATCACGGCGTGAAGCGTCGTCAGTTCGACCAATGTCATTTCCGACGCGCCAAGTATCGTCGAATATTCGCGCCGCAGACGCGTTCCAACGCCCATGCGGCTCGCCATGCCAAGCACATTGCCAAGCCCGTATTCCCGGGCCAGCTTAAGCGGCACGGAATTCACCGACCGCGCGAATGCGATGCTTAGACTTATCTCGCCATAGAATTTATCGTTAAAGTTTCGCGGGTTATAGTCGCCTATTCCGAACGGCTCGTCCATAACTATGTCGCTTGGCGACATGCCGCGCTCTAACGCGACCAGATACACCACCGACTTGAAGGCTGAACCCGGCTGGCGCAATGCGGTCGTGCGGTTGAACTGGCTTGCCTGATAATCCAATCCTCCGACCATTGCGCGGATCGCGCCATCTTTATCCAAAGCCACCGCCGCGCCCTGCGTGACGTTTCTGCTTGCTGCGCCAGCAACGTTTTTTACCACTGCCGACGCCGCGCGCTGCTGCAGTCTGCTGTCCAGAGTCGTATGCACTATCATGTCGGAAGTTATGTTGTTCCCAAAGCGCGAGCGGACGTCGTCCACCACATACTCGGCGAAATATCTGTAGATATTTTCGTCCGGCCTGATGCGGGGCCGGAAATTTTCGATATCGTTCATCGCGGCGCGATGCGCGCCTTCGGAAATATATTTTTGATCCAACATCGCGTTAAGCACCAGACGCGCGCGGCGCTTGGCATTCTCGGGCCGGCGAAGCGGATTATAAGTGGTCGGAGCTTTCAGCATCGCGGCTATCATCGCGGCTTCGCTTAGCGTCAATTCATCCGCGGTCTTGCCGAACAGATCGCGCGACGCCGCATCTATGCCGCGCATACCGCGCACCAAGGACACGCGGTTCATGTAAAGGTCAAGTATTTGCTCTTTCGTAAAACGCTCTTCAAGCCAGAAGGCAAGTATCAGCTCTTGCATTTTTCTCGACATTGTGCGGCTGTGTTCAAGGAACAGATTTTTAGCAAGCTGCTGCGATATCGTGCTGCCCCCCTGCACTATGCGGCGTGCGCGGATATTCGTCACGGTCGACCTGAAAAGCCCGCGGTAATCCAGCGCGCCGTGATCGAAAAACCGACGGTCTTCGATGGCGATGATGGATTGCCAAACGTACTTGGGCACGGAATTCGTCGTGACCGGATCGCCCATTAGGCGGCCAAAGCTTCGTATCTCGTAACCGTTTTTGTCGACGATTATTATGGCGGGCTGTCGCGTCTCGTGAAGTATGGAATCAAGGGACGGCATGCGCATTAAGACAAGCATGACATATCCGAACGCCGCCAACGCGCCGACAAGTATCAACGGCGATAAAAGGCGAAGCAAAATTCCCACCGCTCCGCGGCGTTTTACGAACGGAAGCAACGCGTGACGCGGAGCGGCTTTCCCTCCGCGGCGGCGCGGGCCGCAGTTGTGCAACCGCGATCCTTTTTCGCATAAAATTTTCTGTAAAGCCTTCATGGCAGGATTATAGCACGGCGCAAATCCCGCGCAAGATTATAATAATCCCAAAAAATATCCACGCAATCGCAAATTTAACAAATCAATAATCCCAAAACCCATTAGTCGCATCGCGTTTTCGATGAATAATCGTCCAATACCAAGGAAAACGAACCCACGCGTGTACGCCTAAGTACATAAGGGTTCGTTTTCCGAAGCGTAGTGGACGATTAGGCGCGAAAACGAAATATGCGACTTATGGGTTTTGTCCTTGTTACATGAGCGGAGGGAAGCATTGCTCGGGGTCGGAGATAAGGCAACAGATCCCGCCCTGCTCATTTACAAACTGCTCGCCCGCGCTTGGACAACAACCGAACTGATCGGTTGGCGATCCGTCGTCGCACACCAATTCCCCTACCATCGGAGGTCCGGCGAACGAAGGTGCCGGCGCGCCCTGGAATATCGAATCTTCTATGTTGGATACCGCAGGCGGCAGACTTGGCCCCGATGACGACGGACTTATTATAGTGCAAGTACCCGGGACATAACGGAGATTCAGAAACCTGTTGTTTCCGCATTCGTCCAGATTATTCTGCGCGGCCAGCGTATGTTGTTGCTGCTCGAACGCGCGGCGCTGCGCTTGAAACTGAGACTCGTAAAGCTGCGACTGTTCCAGGAACGATCTAAGCAACGGATTCCGATCCTGATCGTCCCATTCGATCTGACCCGTGACGGGATTGACCCTGGTCGCGCGAACCTGTCCGATGATTTCTTCGCGCGTTTCACCAACCTGAAGGCGCTGCATTCCGCGCGGCCTTGCAGTATATGCCGAAGGCGCCTGTTTTTGATCCCAGTTTACCACTATGTCTTTTCTGGACAGCACCGTTATGCGCGTGCCGGCCGGAATCGTAAACGGCGGAGTCATGTTGTCCATCATATCTATGAATAGACGCTGCGTTACCTTGTCCCAGGATTTTATAACTTCCTGCTTGGCAAGTTCGGACGACCGCATCGTGCCGCTTTGCGTCACGGTATTGTTGTTAAGATCTATCTGATTTATGAACCGGTCTGAAATCGGAGCGATCAAATTAACCGCCGCGGGCACAAGCGCGGCCGCCATGGGTATGATCATTTCTTCCAAATAATCGGTGGATCCGCGGCCGGGTACGCCGATACGGCCTTGACTGTCGGCGGCGTAAACGTCGCAGCCTTCGGGGCTTCCTCCAAGATGGAATTCCACTCCGTCCGGACGGATCATCTGATACCAGCATACCTGGATACGTCCGATGGTTTTATAAGGCCCTGGCAGAACGCCGGTCACGTAACCAAGCAGCAAGGTTCCGGCAGGCACTATTATCGTGCGCTCGGAATCCGAGAATACGTTGCGGTCGACTACCGCGCGGATTGGAAGCTCGTTCACGCGTTCGTCCGCGCGGACATCGTTGACGATCGTCGCGGGTATCGGCTTGAACTGACGCAGTACAAACTTGCGGTTATAGGGGCGCTGAGACGAAACGATCGCGTCGTTGCCGTCCATGGACGAAGGTCTGAATTCGCTGCGCTCGGCGGCTTTGGTGTAAAGGATTCGCGCGCCGCCCGCGGCATTGCCTGCGCTACCGTTGCCGCGCTGCATAAGTTCGGCTTCGGATAATTGCCTTGCCCGAGTTCCACCGCCGCGCTGAGACTGGCCACCGCCAAGCGACGGAACAGCCATCTGGCTTCGCGTTACGGGTCCGCTGCTTAGGCGTTCCGCGTCCGATCCGATCTTTCGGTTCGGATCCTTGATGTCGAATATGAATCCAGTGTCTATGTTATATTCGCCGATGGGATTGATGCAGTTGACGTCTGAAAACGGATGAAACAAATATCTTCCGCCTTGCGGGCGTATCCAACCCGCGCGCTGGCCGGTAAGATTGTATCCGACAAAAGCAAAGCGATAGCACGCATCTTCGTCATCGGGAATTATCGAATCGTCGAACGTCAAAGCCGATCGCGGTTCGGGCGCGAAAACCGGCGCTGGCACTTGATCTACGGGCATCGGCGCGGGTTCAAAGAAATCGTCTTCCATAAAGCCGGATGGCGCCGTAGGCGGCGGCGCAACGGCTGTTTCCTCGTCTATAAAAGCCGGCGCCTGTGCGACGGCTGGCAAAGCGATTCCGTTCGCGTTAAGCGTCACCGGAACGTAAAACGTCTGCGCGGCGTCGGCCGGCGTCCCGACTGCGCCGTATTTTATAAGAACCCTGGCCGCTTGGTTCTGCACAGCGCCGCCGGGCGTCCAAGTCAAGTTTACTTGGCACGGTATATCTTTCGATATACGTTGCAGACTGACGCATGTGTTGTTCATTCTTAAATTCGGATCGGCGGTTTCAAGCTGCGCGTCGAATATCGCGATCTCGTGCGCGGCTTGTATTTCGATCGTTCCGCGGATTTCGCTTCCCACTTCACCGGACAAGTGAAGAGTTTCCGGATTAGATTTTATCTGAACTGTCGCCGCTGCGATATTCGGCTGCTTGCCGCCGGTGCCGGGCAGAATCACTACGATAAAAATAACCAAAAGCATGGCGGCGACGCCAAGCAGCACCCAGCGCATATACACCGGACTGGATTTTTTAATCTGCTGAAAATATAACTTTATCTTGTTCAAACTTCTCCCTTATAATCATCCCAAAAAATGCTGGAAATGTCGCAAATCGAGGATAGATCGTTCAGTATCCAGGAAACCCGACCCGCGCCTGGACTGTAATGCCTCCGCAAGGGTCGGGTTTCCGAAGATAATGGACGATATAGACCGATTTGTAAAACATTTCAGCATTTTTTGTCCTTATCATTGTATCCGAACCACATTGCAGGCCGTGCCTTGGAAGCGAGCTAGCTGAGAGCACAAGGACTGAGCTTCGTCTATGCTTGCAAGCGGCCCTATACGTAGACGATACAAACGACCGGTTGCCGCGCCTGATCCCAAATCTCCCACTCCCTGCTCGTCTACTGCGAAAAAGACTTTGGATGCGTACGGAGCCAATATCCCCTGACCCGTGTCGGACGAAAATCTGGCAAGCAGACTGTTCCAATATTCGTTAAGCGCCTTGACCGAAGTGTCGGACTGCAATTCGACCGCGACTCCGCGTTGATTGCTTGCGACTATCGGGATATTCCGGTTTGGCAAGAACGCTCCGGCTGTAGTGCGCGGCGTGTTCACAATCCCGCCGGCAAAGCCGCCGCCCATCGCGGACGGATCACCGTACATCATCATAGGCTGCTGCATCATCATGCCGCCGTCCATCATGCCCATATCCATCGGCATACCTCCCATGCCGATCCCGCCCTGCATACCCGGGCCGACGCCGTGCCATGCGTTGTTTAGCGACATTCCGGCGTTCATGCGGCTCATAACATTTGCCTCGGCCAAAGCCATAACGGATGCCGAGTCGGAAATCAGGAACGGCTTCGCGCGTTTCTTTATGCAGACAAGCCGCTGACCGGAACGCAGCACCATGTCGCCGACCGCTTCGACTATTATAAGACGGCCGTCAGGTCCGTCCGTTCGGAATCCTACCGGAGATTCTCCGCTTTCGATCAAAACGCTGACCACCGGGCGCTGGGTCATGGCGATAACTTTGTCGCCAAAGTCTATGTATGTGAAGACCCTGTCGCGCCATACGCGTTCCGGAGCGATCACATAGTCATCCGGATTCGGCACGAATATATCAAGGTCAAAGCGGAATTCGGACGGGTCGATCTTCATGCTTTTGATCCAACCGTAATCTTCGCCGTCAAAGCTGATCCTGGCCTGCGACCGCGAAGCCGACCGACTGGTAAGATTTGCTGGGCCTGTGGCGCCTCCTCCTCCGCTGACGTTAAGGCTGCCGCGCTGTCCCTCAATCGTTATGTCAACTTGCGAGAACGTAATCTCGGGCGAGTTGGCGGGTTCCGAGCGCAGATAAAACACATACCTGTTTCCTGACCTTCCGATCACGATCATGTTCGTGTCGGACCCCTGGTTCGTGGCGTTCGGAGAAATCATTATTGATCGGCTTCCTGCCAAACGCTCTTCATTCATTATTTCGAACAGCCCCTGGTTTCCGATCACTACTTCGTTTATCTCCTCGCCGTCGGGAAGATTTATCATTGTGACCATGCCGTTCCTTAGGCGAATCGTAAGAACTGCGCCAGGAGACCAGGCCAGCTGGGCAAACCCGGGCTTGGAACTGCCGGGAGCCATATTAACTTCGGGGTGATCCCAGGCGTTCTGCACGCCCCACATCGTATTCGCCAAAGCGGATCCTGTGGAAACACACAAAACTGCCACAACAAGCAGTAAAATCTTTTTAATCATTTTCTTCTTCCTTCATCAAAAATTTTTGCCATTCCGTACCTTCTATTCTACTTTAAATTCGGACACTACGACACCGTAAGGATTTCTAAGTCTGTCTTCCCATCGGACGGTGTGCGTTTCCTCGAATTCAAGCTTTACCACGATTGTAAATTCTTTTGCCTCGGTCTGTCCAGTGCCAAATTCATCTACCGTCCTTATGCGCGCGGCGTACCTGTTCTGTCCGCGCGGAGTCGGATTGCCGATAAAATACACGCGCCTTGTCCAAAACGATTCGGCCGCCAGAACCGCGACCGTCATTCTTTCAGTGGAAAATTCGCGATAAACCTCTGGGCTTGACCAAGAGCGTATACGGCCGGCATTGCCCCATCTGCGCGACATAACTGCGGCGTTCGGCACTATGCTTAGACGTTCGACCAGATACTGCCTTATGAAGTTTTCCCTGAATTGTTCCAGGTTTCTGGGCGATGCGTTCGGGAAATGCGGCGTGATCGTTATAAACCGCTGCTGTTCCTCCATAAAAAATATCTGTTTTTTCGACAGAGGCCACATATTATCCAGCGCAAGCGCCAAAGCCAGCACTACGGCAAGCATAGCTGCAAGCGCGAACGCCAATATCCTGGACATGATTAATCCTGGCGGCAACATGAATTCTCCCTTCTTTTAAGAAGATTAGCAATTTTCAAGGTGTTGAGGCAAGGATAAAATGAGTTTTATTCGCAATAGCCATTCGCCACGACTTCGGCCCATTTTGTGCCGTCAACGTCGCCTACTACGGCCTGCAATTCAACCAAAGCCCTATGTGGCACGCCGTTCGCAGGCGCGCCCAAAATGTCACTGCACTTAATCGCAACGAATTTATCCGCAACCGCAGTCCAATTGGGACTGTTTTTATAATCTTCCAATAGATTTGCAGGAACATATACGGCGCGGACCTTATTAGTGGGAATAAACCGATTATTATTGTCTAACCCAGTGTTTAGCCCCATGGAATCTATGGGCACGTTAACCCAAGTGCTTCCGTTAAACATGGAAGATGAATAAATAATCGGTTGCAGCATGGTATTATACCAAAGCCATACGTCTTGCGTATTATCCGCAAGGTTTCCACCGGTCTGCAGGAATGTTCTTGGAAAAACAGTTGCCGAAACCGGCGCGGAAATAGCGTACGAGCCAAAAGATATGGTCGCTATGTTATTGGCCCTACTAAAAGCTTCCCTAAAAAACTCGCTTCCGACCGATCCGCCAAGTTTAGGCAAAAAGTTGCGCGGAGTGCGCGCTATCGCGGAATCCATAAACATAATGGCCATAAACTCGCGCGCCGAGGCCACCTCTACATTCTGCACAAAATCATCGGGAAGCTCGGCAAGCGAATTGGTTTGCCTAAACATCCAATACAAAAATCCCGGCCCGCGCGCTTCCCTTAAATTTTTCAAAAATCCGGATCCTATTGTTTGCACGGGCGTGCGGTCAAACGCGCTTGAAAGAAATCCTCCGTCTTCGACCACTTCCAAACTTGGTATGAAATTATTTCCGACGGTTTTAAGATTTGACAGCATAAACGCTCCGTACAAAAATTCTGTCGCCCAGTTCGGACTTCCGCTAACGCTTATTAGACTTGGCATAAAGTTATCGCCTATGGTTTCAAGTTCTGCCTCCAAAAACGCCTGGAACAGAATCCCGCGTCCCCGTGAATTTTCGACCCTCTTCAAATTCGGCAGAAAATTGTCCGGTATAGCCTTTACCCCGGAATCATTAAATCCCCACAGTAAAAATCCCCAATCGTTTGTAATTTCTTCCAATCCGGCAAGAAAATTATTCGGGATCGTTTTTAAATCATGCGTATCAAGAAACGCTTTTTCCAAAAATCTCGAGTTATGAACCCGCGTCACGTTTTTCATAAAACTTTCATGTATCGTGTGCAAAGGAGTATCCTTAAAAGTATCGCATACAAAACATACGAAGTCATCTTGCGCCACAACTTCTTTCACACCTGAAAGGAATCCTTCGGGAATGACTTCCAAAGCGCTTCGCTCGAATGTGCTGACCATGAACAGCTCGCCCTTGCTGCCCGTAACTTTGGACAAGAAATTTTCAGGGATAGACTTTATCCTTGAACGGCTGAATGTGCCGTCAAGGAAGCGCTCGCCCTGTCTTCCTGAAATTCCGCTTAAAAAATTTTCTGGAATTTCATCTATGCTTGTTTCGCCCCAATTGCTTGCAAACGTATAGGACATAAAGCTGTTCCCCTGCTCTCCCGATAGGTTTGCCAGAAAATTTTTAGGCAGCGTGCTTATATCTGTTCCATAAAAAGCATTCTTTAAAAAATTATCTCCCTGAGCCCCGGAAACATTCGCCAAAAAACATTCCGGCAATTCGCGCAAATCTATTAAATCGCCCCATTGTCTTTGAAATGCGTTTTCCAAAAATCCATAAGTAACATCATGACACCAACCCCAAGGACATTCTTCTATCACTTGGGCGTTTTGCGAACCATAAACGCAATTCAGAAAATTATCCGGCAACTTGGTCGCTCCGCTTTCGCGGAAATCATCAAGCCAACCGTCTGAATTCAAAAACGCAACGCCGGCCTGAGAACCGACAAATCCGCCCCAGCAACCGGCCGGAGAGCCTCCGCATGATCCGCCCGTCATTATGTCGCCGACCGAAGGGCAGCTTGCCGTTACAAGACAATCCACCGCTTGCCTTACCGCGACATCGGTCGCGATCTGCTTGGTGGAAAACGGTCCGGTATGATGGTTCGTACCGCCTTTGTTCGCCTTGTCTATCAGATACAGCAAATACTGCATATTTATGATTTGCTTAGGATGAGCATTGGCGGAAATGTTTATACCATGCCTTTGATTCAAGTAACTGTGAGCAAACTCTACATTCGCAACTCGGCCCTTGTCCGCCGTCGAAGAAAGCGGTGCAATCAAAGCGGTAAATATCACAAACCAAAACTTAATGTGTGTGTGTGTGTGTGTGTGTGTAGGTTTCTGCCATTTTATGAACATCGTTTCCTTCCCTTAAAGCCAATCATAATCATTTTCAAGGTTGCAAGGCAAGCTTATTATGTTATAATGTTCCTATGAAAATGATTTCAGTCGTAATTTTATCCGCGCTGGTTTTGACGGCCTGCGATCTGCGCCAGGTTATAACCGGAAAGGAAACTTTGAACGAGCCGGCTACTGCTCCAAGCGGCGGATTCTGGGGCCGCACCGATGCCGAAGCTGCGACGAAAGCAGCGCCCGCCGAAAATATTCAAACCGCAAACGCAGCTGATTACGTCGCGCCCGTCCAGGCGGCGCAACCTGCCCGCACGGCTATCAGCACAGCGGTTATGTCGGATTACTTTGTGACGGTCGATGCGGCGGATTATGTGCCGCCCGCTCCCCCGAAACCGGTAGCGCAGGAAGACCAAGGCGACGACGATGCGATAATGGTGCCCGCCCGCGCCGCGACTGTGGCTTCGGTGCAGGAAGTCCAAACGGTCAAGCAGCCGGACAATCTTATAACGGTCGCCGTCGGAGATACGCTTTACAGCCTGTCGCGCAAGCATAACGTGCCGCTGCGCGATCTTATCACGGCGAACAAGCTCGAGCCTCCTTATCCGCTGCGCCCCGGCCAAACCCTGTTCATGCCGAACCAGTTCGTGCATACGGTGGCGCGCGGCGAAACGCTTTATTCCATATCAAGAATGTATCAGATGGACTTGAATAGTCTGGCCTCCATGAACAATATCAAAGCGCCGTTCGCGCTGGCGGTGGGACAAAGGCTTGTGCTTCCGGCGCAAATTCAATTGACCGCGGCTGCGGCCGCAACGCCTCCGGCGGAATCAACCGCCCAAACGCCGGTACCGGCAACGACCGTAACCGCTGCCGCGCCGACCGCAGAACCCGTGGCGGCAACGCCAATAGTTAGACGCCCTGCCGCTCCGGTCCGCAGCCTACCCCAGGCCCCGGCGCGCGCGGGAAACAAATTCGCATGGCCTTTGCGCGGCACGGTAATATCCAAATTCGGGGCGAAATCTAACGGGCTATATAATGACGGAATAAACATAAGGGCTACGCGCGGAGCGCCGGTATCCGCGGCTGAAAACGGAGTCGTGGCCTACGCCGGAAATGAAATCCGCGGCTGGGGAAACATGGTGATTATCAAGCACGCGGACAACTGGATGACGGTCTACGCGCACCTGGATACGATACTTGTCGAACGTGGAAAAACAGTCGCGCGGGGAGCGAAAATCGGAAGCGCCGGCATGACTGGGCGCGTCAACACTCCGCAGCTGCATTTCGGAATCCGCCGCGGCACCCGCGCCTTTGATCCCATGCGACATTTGCAGTAAACTAAAAAATAATTTTTATTTTGTTTTAATTTCTTTCTGCATTTTCTTAAAATAACTTGCATATGTGTTCTGCGCCGTCTTTACGGCGTGGTTCCAGCTGTCGCCCGTCATCTCCTTGCTTTTTGCAAATTTTTTGCGCTGCAATGAAATGGCCTCGGGCAATCTGCCGCTTAACAGACTTTTTGATTGTTGTACGCTGTAAACCGCCTGCTGTTTTTTATCTTCCAGTTTTTTAAGTTTTCTGTTGTATCCCTTGCTTCTTCTTTCCAACCTGTTTCCTTCAAGTTTGAAAGGCGCGGCTTGCTCCTCAAGCCGCCACATGGCGACTCTATAAGCCTCTTGTATTCGGAACTTGCTTTTTTTATTTCGATTATCATTCGCATTTCTTATTATTCTATAAACTCGGCCATTTCCGTCTGCGTCTTTGATCCTGTTTTTGCAATACTGAATCAAACTGTCGTAATGCGCTATCACCGAATCTTTTTCAGGCTGCGACATGGTGATCCAGCCGAATTCTTTATTTAACGCCGCTATTTTTTTATCTGCGTTTTTAACCCTCCATTCATGTACGGGCGTAGCCGCTTTATACCCTAAATAAACAAGGGCGATAATTCCTCCGGTCAAAAGTATTTCCCTAAGCCACTTTGTTTTTTCTACAACGGCTTTATTTTCTTGTGCTTCTTGATCTGGATTAGTATTAATTTTTTCGTTTTGGGTCTTCGGCATTTCTAATCCTTTTAGTGTGACTTTGCGGCTCGGGCGGCGCGTATATGGGCGGCTCGTTGCGTCGCCCTATCCTTACTGATAGTGATTTTTATACGCTGTTTATTATAACGCGCTTCTTCTCTTTCGAACTGATTTTCATCCAAACCAAAAGGTCTGGCCGCTTGCTGCAACCCTTCTACGGCGTCAAGATACGAGTGTTTGGCCGCCACTCGTCTTTGATTGGCCATAAACCCGTAAATCCCTTCGCTCCGCTCGGCCTGCTCGGCTTTTATTGCGGTCTCAAAAATCAGCTCGCCATAGTTCTTAAATATGGAATCTCTTTCGTCTTGCGTTATAAGGATATTCCAGTACCTTTCGTCCAGCGCCGCTATTTTAGCGTCGGCTTTGTTGGCCTTGGATTGGTACCCGAATTCTTTTATAGCTTCTCCGAACTGAGCCCAAAGAAGCAAACACGACGTCACGGCTCCGCATGCTGATGCAAGCAAAGTCAATTTTGTCGCCTTTCTCTGCTCGGGAGTCATTTTGTAACGATAGGTTCTGACCACTTTGAAATTATCGAATATATCTTTGACTTCGACCGGTTCGACTATGCCGCCGCCGTGATGTATGCTTTTGTGTCTTGTTGACATTTGACTACTCCTTGCTGTTATCGGAGTAATCCTACCCCCCCCCGGCAAGTTTTGTCAAGACATAATTAAACCTTTATTTTTCACATCTATATCGAAAACATGACCTGCCGGCGCTTGGCCGGATAATATAAGGTCGGCGATTTTATCTTCGACTTCCGTCATAATAAGGCGTTTCAGCGGACGCGCGCCAAAGGTTGGGTCATAACCTTGTTCGGCCAGCCATTCGATAGCGCGCTTGGATACGTGAAGCCCGAAATTACGATCCGCCAAACGCTTCTCAAGACGCTTCAGCTGTATGCCGACTATATCGTCCATGACTTTGCGCGACAACGGTTGGAACATTATAATCTCGTCTATACGGTTGATAAATTCCGGCCGCAGGGTTTTCTTAAGCAGTGCCAAAACACCTTCGGTGTCGTTCGGATCTTCAAGCAGCAAATCAGAGCCAAGATTAGAAGTCATTATTATAATGGTGTTGGAAAAATTAACGGTGCGCCCCTGCCCGTCGGTAAGTCGGCCGTCGTCCAAAACTTGAAGCAGAACGTTGAACACGTCGCGGTGCGCTTTTTCTATCTCGTCCAGCAACACAACTTGATACGGACGGCGGCGAACGGCCTCGGTCAGCGCTCCGCCCTGCTCGTACCCGACGTACCCGGGAGGCGAGCCGATCAAGCGCGCGACCGAATGCGGTTCCATATACTCGCTCATGTCTATTCGCAGCATGGCCTGGTCGTCGTCGAACAAAAGCTCGGCTACGGCTTTTACAAGCTCGGTCTTTCCGACCCCGGTCGGACCAAGAAACATAAAAGATCCCTGCGGACGTTTCCCGTCGGAAAGCCCAGCGCGACTGCGGCGTATTGCGCGCGCAATAACGCCAAGGGCATTGTCCTGACCTACTACGCGCTTGGAAAGCTCGGATTCGATCTTTAATAATTTCGACTGCTCGTCCTCGGATAATTTTTGTACCGGTATGCCGGTCCATTTTGCTACGACCTGCTCGATATGCCGCGCGGATACGGTCTTGAAATCTTCGGAATTTGTTTTTTCAAGCTTTGCTATTTTCTCGGCAAGCTGCGGAATTTTTCCGTTCTGCAAACTTCCCGCGGCGGCGTAATCTCCGCGGCGCACGGCGGCCTGCATCTCGGCCTTTGCGGCGTCCAATTCTTCGATCGCGGTCGCAAGCTGTTTCATATTTTCGCGTTCGACCCTCCATTTTTCGGTCATGGTTTCGGACTGTTTTTCAACCTCCCTAAGCTGAGCCTCCAATTCGCCAAGTCGTTTTTTCGAATCCGCGTCCTTTTCTTTCTTTAACGCTTCGCGCTCGATCTTCATCTGGGTCATGCGGCGGTCTACTTCGTCCAAAGCTTCGGGCTTTGAGGCGATCACTATGCGCACCCGCGCGGCGGCTTCGTCGATAAGATCGATGGCCTTGTCCGGCATAAAGCGGTCGGAAATATAGCGGTCGGACAGGCGCGCGGCGGCGACCAAAGCAGAGTCGGAAATTCGCACTCCGTGATGGCCTTCGTAACGTTCTTTAAGTCCGCGAAGAATGGAAATTGTGTCTTCTACTGTCGGCTCGTCCACAAATACGGGCTGAAATCTTCGGGCCAGCGCGGGGTCTTTTTCTATATACTCGCGGTATTCGTCCAAAGTCGTCGCGCCCATGCAATGCAGCTCTCCTCGGGCAAGCATGGGTTTAAGCATATTGCCTGCGTCCATGGCGCCTTCGGCTTTACCGGCGCCCACTACCGTGTGCAGCTCGTCTATAAAAAGGATTATTTTGCCGCTTGCTTCCTTTACGGCGTTCAGAACCCCTTTTAACCGCTCTTCGAATTCGCCGCGGTATTTCGCGCCGGCCATCATCGCGCCAAGATCCAAAGACAGGATTTTCTTACCAAGAAGATTTTCGGGTACGTCGCCGGAAATTATGCGGTGCGCCATGCCTTCGACTATCGCGGTTTTTCCAACTCCTGGCTGGCCGATCAATACCGGATTGTTTTTCGTGCGGCGGGTTAGGACCTGGATCGCGCGCCGAACTTCGTCATCGCGACCGATCACTGGGTCAAGCTTGCCTTTTGCGGCCAGCTCGGTGAAGTCGGTCGTGAACTTGTCGATTGGGTTTATGTTTTCTTGTTCTTGCATTTCATTACCTCGTTATATCGCAGATAAGGAAAATTTAAAAAAATTCAACCCTTTTTGACATTCTTTATATATATTTTGACCATACCCATAAAGTTGGAATTAGTCGCGGCCAAAATTTTCGAAATGCTGTGAGTCGACGGCCAGCGTTCCTGACCTTCCTTGGTAAAGCGTTTGCTTTTGTTGAATGTGGTGGCGTCCAAGCCCGAGCAGCGCGCCAAACCGGAAACGGTTTTGCCATGCGCGGTGGCCATCATTTCTATCATGTCCCATACGTCTTTGTGTGTCATGCCTCTCTCCTTTTTTCCTAGACGATTATATAGAAAAAATTAATGGCAAATAAACTCGTATGAATTCCTAAAAATACACGAAATATAGATTATTTTCCCATGCAAAGACGCCCGAATATGGCGGACTGAATTTCATCGAAATCAACAACGCCCAAAACTTTGCCCAGCGCGTTCGCGGCAAGCCTAACGTTTTCTGCAGTCAATTCGGGAATAGTTTGGGCAAGCGCGGCGGACAAATACCCGGTTGCCTGGCGCAGTAATTCGGCGGTTTTTTCATTGGACACGCAGAAGGGTTCGGCGACTCCGATCCTTTTTTCAATTTCCGACTTTATCCGCGCGATCAGTTTGTCCATATTTTGTCCCGTCACAACTGATACTGCATCAGGATCGCCTGTCAAATCCCCATGAGTATAAACGATAAAACCATCGTCACTTTTACCCTTTAACTTTTCCCTTTTTACTTCTATTACCAGGTCCGCGCTTTCTATAAGCTCCTTGGATTTTTCGATCCCTATGCTTTCTATCTCGTTATCGGACTCGCGAAGGCCGGCGGTGTCTACCAGCTCGACCAAATACCCTTCTATGTCCATCTGCGCCGAAATCCAGTCGCGTGTGGTGCCTGGAACGCTTGATACAATCGCGCGATCGCTGCCAATCAAAGCGTTGAACAAACTGGACTTACCCGCGTTGACAAGGCCGCCAAGCACTATGCGGAATCCTGATTTGATTATTCGTCCGGCGGCGTAAGTGCCAAGATGACTATCGATCTGTTCCAACAATGTCTTTATTTTTTCCATCGCATCGGGAACCAGACCGCCCGGAAGTTCTTGGGCAGGAAATTCCGTGGCCGCGGCAAGGTTGGCGGATATTAAAACTAGTTCGTTGCGCCATGTTTGGTACAAACGGCTGCCACTGCCGGTGTACGATGCAAAGGCTTGAATGCGTTGCCGCTCGGTCTTGGCGTTTATAAGGTCGCCTAGGCCGTCTATACTCTGCAAATCCATCTTGCCGTTCATAAAGGCGCGTGCCGCGAATTCTCCGCGTTCAGCAATACGGGCGCCCAAGCCGCGCAACAATTCATAAATTTTATCTATTACGGCGATGGATCCGTGACTGTGAATTTCGATTACGTCTTCGCCCGTGAATGATGCGGGCGCTTTGAACCATGCGACAAGACATTCGTCTATACCCTTAAGATTTGTGAAATACATGTGCCTGGGTTTTGGCTTGGCTATTCCGGCAAGCTTTTGAAACATTTCGCCAAGCGCCGCGCCGGAAATTCGGATAACCGCGACTCCCGCCGGAGGATTACCGCTTGATAAAGCGAATATGATATCATCGTTTTGAAACATGGCACAGCATACCATGCATATTCTGCCGGTCAATAATTAAATAATTCCAAAAAATCCCAGCTAAGTCGCGTTTGCGAGAATAATAAATAATCTCAAAAACCATTAGTTGCATCGCAATTTTGATGATAATAAATAACTCAAAAAATATTAAGGTCGTCGCAAATCGAGGATAGATCGCCCAGAAGCAAGAAAAACCAACCGGCGTAGGCCTAATAGGCTGCCGCGACGTGTTGGTTTTTCGAAGCTAATCGGCGATATAGACCGATTTGTAATACGACCTAATATTTTTTGTCCTTACTACCGGAACCAGATGGCGACGCGACCGGTAACTATATCCTGTTCGGTAGCTGCGATCGAATTAAAACGAACGTCATTACCTATTGCGACAGTAGTTGCGGTTTGACCTGTCTCCAAATACTGATTCGGCACAAAGCCACTTATGACCGGAGCTATCCCGTCAAGATTAGGACTGCCCCACGCGGCCTCTCCTCCGGCATACGGCAGCTGTCTTCTTGCTACGACGCCGTCCCTAAGTCCGGCGACTCCGCTGTATTGGTTTCCGCTACCGTCATTCGCACCGGTTATAGAGTCGTTTGCGCTTTGCGCTCCGACCAGTTGGTTAAGCACATACTGGCTGTGCGTATGCCCCTCGCGCGAGACGTCCGCAAGCTGCGTCGCGACATAAGCCGTGACTGCTTGCCCCGAAACCAAGCTCTGATCGTTAGCAAGCGTATCCGTCATGGCGCGGCCGCTTCCCACGCCTCGGCAAATTCCATCTCCGTCGCATTCGACCATTACTACGTTATTGGCGGCGGTGCCGGCAAGCGGAAACACTTGCTGCCTTGTGTTAAGGTTATCTTCGGTCGCAAGCCCCAGCCCGCCGATATAGCTTACTACCGCGCGCCCCGAAATTAAATCGTCGTTATTCGCTACAGCGTCGGCCATAGCGCGGTTACCGTCGATCGCCCGGCAATTTTGGCTGTTTGCGTCACATTCGACCATGGCGACATTATTGTTTGTACCAGTAAATACAAGCTGTCTGTCTTCCGCCACTTCATCCGCAGCTACATAAGCGATCTCGTAAGCTAGTCCGATCGTAGGTATATTCCCTGTGCTAAGATTTCCTATCGCGCGACCATCGTCGTACGCTCCGCTTCCGGAAATAACTTGCCGCACATTTCCCATCGGCCTTCCCTCCGCGCTGATCGTGACTACGTGTCCCGCAGTCGGATTTTCAATCGCGCTGTCGGCATATTCTCTTAAAAAACCAACTGCTTTTCGTAGTCCGTCGTCGACATACTCTTTCGAAGCTATGGCGCTGGGCGCCGCGTCCGCAACAACCGGAGCGATAGCGCAAACAAGCGCAAGTCCCGATACTGCGACGCCATGTAAAAAAATAGCTCTATGAAATTTGAACAACTTCGCCCCTGCTCTCTCTTTGCTGACACGTTAGACCATTATACCAAAAACACCCCATGCTACACAAGCACAAAAACATAATTTTTGCTTCCATTCTTGCATATGAAAGAAGGAGTCTTGCGACCCCTTCAAATCATATGTCTAAACTACATTACTGAGTCGGATGCAACAATCCGGCCAATACAGTTGTCGCGTCGAACGTATCCGGCGTGATCGCTATATTGCCCATGGCTTGTGCGCCAGCGACTCCGTACAGAACTATGTTTCCAGTAACAAAACCGGCGTTCAGCCCAATGGTGTTCAGGCTGTCCTGTTTGTTGTTTTGCAGATCAAGTATATCTTCTTCGATCTGGGTAAAGTTTGCTCCGGTGGCTCCGGCAACCAATTCAGCAACCCTCTGCTCGGTAGTTAGACCCGACGTATCAGGATTTGTCGAGTGGGATGCAATCACACGCTCGTTAAGCTGTCCGTCCAAACCATAGACCGCGGCAGCGCCCGGAGTACCGATCATAATACCGTTGTCACCCGTCAAATAATCGGCTACTCCGCCGGCCGTGATCAAATCAGTCGATCCGGTAGCAACGGTTCCGGTTATAGCGCGTCCAGCGACACCCTGTCTTCCTGTAGTATCTACAATAACGATATTTCCAGGAGTTCCGCCTGTGAACTTATCCTGCTTTTCATCAATTTCTGCCTGCAGATCGGCCGAAGCGGCGGTAAAGGCCCTACGGGCGCTATCTCCGGCGCTTGTTATGACAGCCCTGGCGGCGCTATCAACGTACTCTTTAGACGCGATGGCGGACGGGGCTGCGTCGGCGGCGCCGATACCGGCTACCGACAATGCTCCTATTACAAATAGCAGCTTGTTTATGTTTCTCATTTTTCTTCTCCTTCCTTTTTGTTTTTTCTTTTTTGTTTTTCGAATTTTTCTAAGCTTATTTTCCTGCTTCCGTACACTATATCACGATTCATGCCTTTCCTCAAATCCAATCATCAATCTTCCAATATGCTGGGATCAAAATCTTCGGCCGTTACCACCCTGTTCCACTGTCTTCTGCCCGTAGCGTCCGCCAAAAGCACGTGCTTGTTGGTGCCGACCGGAGCATCCGGTTCCTCGGTCCAACCCATAACCCCTTCCGGACTGGTGGCCAAGACATGACGTATGCCTTCTTGTATTGTGGGCAGCTCTATGCCTGTCGTTCCAGCTTCGTACAAACTTGGGTCTATTTTCCCATCCACAAGCGTTACTATATTTCCTTTATTGGCAGCCAAAACGCCCTGAGTGTTGGGACCGGCCGCCGCAGCCAAAACTACGTCATCCTTATGTATGCCGGATCCGACCAATCTATTTCTGTTGGCGTTGCCCGCGGCAGTGGTAAGCAATTCGCCGGCCGGAACACCCGTCGGATGAATCGAACGAGAATCCTCCAAATCTTCTACCCGTTCGCCCAGGCTTAAAATTTCCGATTCCCAATCCTCGGGAGGCGCGTTGCCGGTCCAACTTCCGCCGTCACCCTGATTATTCTGAGGCGGCCTATGCGGCTGTTGGTTAAGAGTATTGGTAACTGAAAGTCGCGCCGCGCCAGGATTCATTGCGGCCGGAGTCCGCGTCTGAATCGCCGCACGATTAGCGGAAGCGGTGCGATTCGAAGCGGCCCTTGCCTGCGCCTGCGCACGGACATTCTGCCCGGCTTGTCCCGGTCCTATAACCGCGGCCGACGATTCGGTCGCAACAGTCGTCGCAAAGGCTACCGCTAGGCTATACAAGGCTGCTTTGTAAAAATTCATATGTATTTTATCCCTCTACTAATACCCATTATATCACAATTTTGACCTAAAAAAAAGGAGCAAAATAGAAATAATCCCGCTTAATTTTTTATTCTGCTTAACTTAAAACTCTGCTTGACCCTATGCATGCCATTTCGCTAACATCAGTGCATGAGGAGAATCCTATATCTATTTTTAGTGTTCGCAGCGCTTGGGTTTGCCATTGAATCCTCGGCGCAGCCCGTGCGCATACTGAATTTGGACCAAGGTACGGTTGACGGCCACCACCAGCTTCCCATGTGGTCTAATTCGCTTGTCGGCAGCGTGCCGCTTCATTCGCTGCGCGCCCGGGACGCGGGCGGAAATTTATTCTTTTCCCAAGCGCGAAGCGTTTGCGAGGGGGCCAATTCGTACTGGGACGGCGAAAAATGCGCGATTTGCGACGGCTTTGGCCAGGTTATGAATGATACCGAATCCGACTGCATCTGCGACCTTGCCCGCAATTTCGAACCGACGGGCAACAACAGCGGCTGCCAATGCCGCTTCGGTCATCGCATAAATGCCGCGACGCAAACTTGCGAGGAAGTGTTTTGCAACGCGGGCCATTTCCGCGCGATCGACGGACAGACTTGCACGCCTTGCCCCGCCGGACAGTTTCAACCGCTGGCAAACTTCACCAACACTTCCTGCAGCATATGCGGAGAGGAAGCGCCAGACCTTGGCGTCAATCAATTCTGGCAGGACCAGACCGGTCAAGCACGCTGCAAAAGTATCCCTAATTTTTCAGCCCTGAACGATCCTACGGGCGCGACCGACTTCTCTTGCTGGCCAGGTTTTGCCAAAAACTCGCCGGTCCAGGACGCCTGCACCTGCGTTAACGGAAATTTTATATTTAACAACACCGAATGCAGAACCTGCCCCACTTACGCCGTTCAATCTTCGTGCAACCAGGGCAACAATTCTCATACCAGGCCGGACTGCCTTCCAAACTTTGAATGGGATAATGAAACCGCGACTTGCTATTGCCCTGCCGGCAGATGGCTTAAAATTGAAGGCTCGACCTATCAATGCCTTGAATGTCCCGAATGGGCCACTTGCGGCGCGACGCGGAATTCGACGTCTTTCGACTGTTTTTCTAACGCTTGGAACACCGGTCGCAGTACGGCTGGAAACGGATCCTGCTCGTGCCCGGGCGGGGCCGCGCCAAGCGGTCGTTACATAGACGGCACGAACGCCTGCGTAGTCTGCCCCGCGAACGCGGATTGCGCCGGACCGGATGGCAGGGATTTCGAATGCCGGACAAGCCAGTTTTATTTCCGCAGTAACGGCGCATGCCAGCTGTGTAACGAAAACTTCAGATTCTGGAACGGAACAAGCTGCGTCGATTGCCCGGCCGGACAACTGTCAAACTCTAACCGTCTAAGCTGCATGGCTTGCGCCGCAAGCGATAACCTTTGGTGGGACACGGCGAACAATTCTTGCGCCAACTGTCCGACTTGTCCGAATTGCGCTTTGCCTAACGCCGTTGCGTGCCATACAAGCGTAAATAACGGAGTGGGCTTTAATACTACCTTCGCTAATATGTGCCCCTCGGGCTTCCCGTTTAACAACAATCCGAATAACCCGATATGCGTCCAGGCGGGCGGATCAACCAGCTGCGCCGCGATACCCGAGGCTGACTGTACTGGCGTCGGCACTTGGCTTCAAGGCGGCAGGTGCAACTGCGGCATGGGCGGCTTCTTCTTGTTCAACGGAAATCTTGTTTGCGGCGACCCAGGAGGAGGAGTTTCGTGCAACAGTTCGTCCATTCCTATAGACTATGGGGAATTAACCTGCGGAGCGGGATGCTTTAGAACTAACAACACGTGCCAGCTTTGCTGGCACGGAACATATTGCCCCGACGGGATTAGGCAAGAAATCGGCTGTGGCGACGCTTGTGCCGGATCGGGCAAGATCGCCCCCAACGATCCGATCACAGCCATATTTAACACTACAACCCAAATGTGCGAACTTCCCGAAGACACGCTGATATGCCCGACCGGACAAGTTCCTTTCAATGGAACCTGCGTGCCTGCCGGAACCTGCCCGGCGCAGATAACCCAAGCCGACTGCCTTAACCCAAGCATAGTACTTCCGACAGGCGCGGCGGCTCAGGCGCACGGCGGAAACTGCTGGTGCTATGATACCGGCGGATTCTGGGTCGATCCTACCGGCCAGCTAAGATGCGGATGCGGCCAGGACTATGACGGAAACAGGGCCGCGTGCTATGTGGGCGGATGGACACGATGCAACGAAAGCCTCAGTAATCAAGATTGGAGCATCCCGCTCGGCAGCGGCGGAGGGAATCCAAACGCCTGCCCGACATCCGTATCCGGGGGAACTGGCTGTTCGGCGATCGGAGGAACCGCTTGGGGAAGCTGTCATTGCGGCACTGAAACAGGATGCATATTCTGGAATCCTGCGACTCAGATGATCCAATGCCAGCACTCGGGAACCAGCCCGACTAACCAACCCACCAACTGCGCAAGCGTATCCGCGCCAGGATCAGGTCTTGTAAACTGCAACAGTTGGCAAATACCAATCACTTGGTGATATACGGTAATAGGAGATAATTATGAATTGGATATTGATCGCAATGCTTTCGATCGGAATACTTAAGTTCGGGCAGTCGCTTATTGCGCCGCTGCTGGTCGCGGTATTCATATGGTACCTGCTGAACGCTGTGGCGGCTTACTATAAAAAAATCCTGCCGGAAAGTTATAGGAACGGCATGGCCGCGAACATAGCTTCGATCATAGCTTCCGTCGGAACCTTCGCGGGGTTTGTTTTGCTGTTCTCTAAAAATGTCCGCCCGGTGGTCGCGCAGTTTCAGCAAAGCCTGCCGCTGATACAGGAAAGAATCACGTCCCTGCTGACTCATTTGGCACAGCAGTTGGACATAACTTTGGACTTCACTTGGCTTCCCGATATGCAAAGGCTGGCCATGTCGATCGGGTCAAGCGTGGCAAGCCTAGCGACCAGCATCGGCATCATCTCCATCTATGTGCTGTTCATGTTTATCGAGCAGGGAACTTTCAAAAATAAAATGAAAAACCTGTTCGCTTCGGAACAAAAATACGAAATGTGGAATAGGATCATTTCGAAAATCCACGCAGCTATCAAAAAATACCTGTTTGTGAAAACGGCCATATCACTTGCGACCGGTCTTGCGTCATATGCGCTTATGGCGGCGTTGGGCCTCGAAATGGCGATGTTCTGGGCATTCCTGATATTTATACTTAACTACATACCGACCTTCGGTTCGATCGTGGCCGTCACCCTGCCTGTGGCCTACGCATTTGCAAGCATGTCGGTGGGTTTGGCCGCATGGATTACGGCAGGGCTTATCGCCATGCAGATTCTGTTTTCTAATATTATCGAACCTAAACTTATGGGCAAAACGCTAAACCTGTCGACTCTCGCGATATTGGTGAACCTGGTGTTCTGGGGCATGCTTTGGGGCGCGGTTGGAATGTTCTTTTCGGTGCCGCTTCTGGTCGGCGCGTTCATTATAACAAGCCACCTGAAAAGCACGCGCAGGATCGCCGTGCTGCTTTCCGCCGACGGTCGGATTCCTGAAATCAAGGAAGACGAACCCATAAAGAAAAAATCAAACAAACTAAAAAACAAAAAAGGATAAATCATGAAAAAGATAATTTCTATAATCGCAGTGTCTGTCGCTGTCGCCGGATGCACCATGAACACGCAGATGACCGTGGACGTCACGGACCACAGGGGCAATCAAGTCAAAGGCGCGAACGTCATGGTCGACGGAAGGAATATCGGGCAAACTCCTAACGCTACGGTTGAAGTGTCCAACCTTGTCGGCAGCCTTCCGGTGATCCGGGTATGGAAGGACGGCTATATCGCGGTGCAGCGTGAAGCGGCCGGAGAAGTCAAAGTATGGTCGCTGGTCGGCGGAATATTCCTGCTTGTGCCTTTCGCATGGGTCTATGGTCCGCGCGCGCACCAGCACGTGACTCTTGTGCCTGAAATGATTTTGAGGTAACGATCGCGGCCGCCGCAGAAAGAAAAAGTAAAACTATTTTTTACGGATTATAATAATCGGAAGAAAATTTAACAGACGATAAATCGTCTTTTTGGATTTCCGGCGCACCTGAAGCAAAGGTATAAAGCCTAACAACCGATAATTGGTTTTGGAAGGCTGGGACGGCTGCGGAACGATCAGCCGTTTCTTCATTTCGGCTTCAATCTCTGTTATGTATTTTCTATCGTCGTGCGTTCTAAGATACCAGTCTATGTAATTTTTCCAACGCGAGAACAATATGACCTGGTTGGCTTCCAACAGGGATTTTTTATCCGCCAGACCGTACGATTTGTTGCGCTCGTGCATTACGTACAGATTGTCTATAAGCGCGGCGCGGAATCCGTTCGAAACTGCTCTGAAGGAGAAATCCACTTCCTCGCAATATCCGCGTCCGTATATTTCGTCCAGATAGCCCTGCTTGTCTATAACCTCGCGGCGGATCGCAAAGCAAAAACCTTCCGCGGTGTGTATGTCCGGGTACAACGGCCGCGGAACGATCGCGTCAAGCGCGTCATTCGCTTCGTCCAGGGAAACGGGCCCGGGAAGGGGTATGAAATTTGTCGCGCTGTTTGTGGATATGGGGGATGCGACGCCTATTTCCAGGGACGAATCGAAACACCTTCTGATTTTCTGTTGGAAATTTTTAGGTATCTCGGTGTCGCTGTTCAACAGCACGACGATCCCTCCCTGGCTAAGTTTCATCCCGCGGTTGCACGTCTTAACGAACCCAAGATTGGATTCGTTCCGCAATAATTTTATTTCTTTCCGTTTTAGGGCAAGCTCTTCTAAATATGGCCAAACCCTTTCATCGGTAGAACAATCGTCGATGACTATGACTTCGCCGCTGGTGAAATCATAATTTTTAAGAACGCTTTCAATGCAATTTTGCACATATTCCAACGCGTTGTATACCGGAATTATGACCGAAGTCACGTGCGATTTTCTATCCCTGTCAAGAACGTTCAGCAAATATTCGTAATGCCTGATAAGCCATTCGTCATAATTTTTACCAAGCTCTTTGAAGAAAATATCAGTGTAGTAAATGTAACCGGCAAGACCGCCTTCCTGATTAAACATAAGGATAAACTCTTTGTCGCCCATCTTGAAACCGCTGTCCTCTATGGTTCCCGTCGGCTTCATTCCGTGAAGATGTATGATTTTTGCATTCTCGTTCACACCCCAGTACGGCTTCCAGTTGTATTCCAGCCCAAGTCGGTCGTAGACATCCCGGCACGCCTCGTTCAAATATCCTTGGTCGACCACCGAAACATCCGCGTGCTGTCCGCGATTTATCATGTCGAAAATTTCTTCGGTCTTATGGCGGAACTTCGGAACGTTTATAAGCATGACGCCGGAATTGAAAATTCTATGGTCGTCCTTTTGAAATTGCGGAGCCGCCGCCAAACACGAAGGCAGTTTTGTAAAATCGTCCAATTTTATATCCGACATGAACATGACGTCTATGTCTGTGTACAATACGAACTCGTCTTCATGCTCGACCTCGGGGATATCCAGCCGCATGAATGCGCCCAGTATCTTGTCGAATCTTATTGTCTTGCCGAATTTTTTCGTGATGTAGTCTTCGTTGTACAGTTTATGCAGCGCCTCGATTTGGGAGAATTTTTTCATTATAATTTTGACGCCGTGCTTTTTCATTATCGCATAAGTCTCTCCGTCCGTATTGCCGTCGTAAATAACGACCGGAGATAGCGTGGTGTTTTTACGCAAAGTTTTCAAAGCCACGTCGAACAGATTCAGATATTCCGAAGCATGGTCGATACTGGTCAGGGCGAAATAACATTTAAGGGATTTTTGCATTTTTAATCTTTTCGTTACGCGGAATACGTTCAATCTTCTTCAAATATGTCCTGCACATCGTTGATGGAAACTTCTATGATTCCGTGCACCTCGTATCCGTCTGGCAGACGCGCGTCCTCGATCTTTTTCACTTGGCCAAGCAACGGGCCCGTATCCGCATACTTGGCCGTTCCGGTTATTTTCATATGGCGCAGATCGCCAAGCGACAGTTTGTTCAACGAGAACAGCATGACCTTGTCGTTATCCTTTATGTTTTTCAACGTGGACTGCATCTGAATAACTGGCAGGACAAGCTTGTCCGGTTCATAGATCGTAGGTATGGTTATGATTATGCGCGGCTGACCGTCCGTTCCGGATGTTCCAAGAAGCATCAATCCGTTGCTCTTTATAAAATCCAATTGTTCTTGGGTCAGCTTCATATTTGCTTCCTTTGGCTAATTTCGGGTTTCTTGAATATTTTATCAAATAACAAAATTATAATCAATGCGACAATCGGATTTATCATAATCAAGTGGGCTCCTAGATAATAATACGAAGCAAGCGTCAAAATCATCGGCATAAGCATAGACCAGAAAGCCGCCCGTCCCGACAGCTTCTTGCCGTACATTCCAAGCAGTATCGCAGCGACAGGTATCATAAGCCATGTCAGGCCGAAAAACATCAGGGTCGATATGGACGGAAATATCATGGTGATTACAAACACCGCCACTGCGAACGCCACCGTGATTCCGCGAACACTCCAAACTTTCTTTTTCTTATCCAACAGTTCGTTCGAAATCATGGTAGATCCCGCGATGAACGCGCTGTCCAAAGTCGACATGACTATGGCAAGTATTGCGGCAAGACCAAGCCCCGTAAGCCACTGCGGCATGACATGCCCCATTAAAGTGAAAAATGCCAGGTCCGGATTGGCCATACCTTTAAGCATATTGTACGCGTAGATTCCGAAACACACCATCAACACTTGGATCAGAAAAACTACTCCGGCGGAAATAAACATGGACTTGCGCACTACTTTTTCGCTTTTCGCCGACAACAGCAGCTGCCAGTAAATTCCTCCGGCTATCAAATACGCAAACAAGGATGGAACCAGCATTAAATATTTTGCGATATTTCCTTTATTGAACGGATTAAGCATTTCCGGTGGAGTGGATTGCAGCACTGTCAAAAAGCTTGTATCTCTCAACAAAAAATATCCCAACAATACGAAAGTCAAAATTATAAGCCAGAACTGTATCGCGTCGGTTATTATGTCCATTTTAAGTCCGCCCATCGCGGAATATGCCATCGATACAACGAACAGAAGAACGGCGGCGGTGGCATAGCTTATTCCAAGCAGCGCCGAAAGCAGCCAAGACACCGCGACTATCTGCGTGCCGATCGCCATTGCTATAAGCACAAGCTGTAATATAACCATCAATCTTCTGCTGGGTATTCCAAATCGGTTGCCGAAAAAATCCGCGATGGTCACAGCATTGAACTTTGTTCCCATGGACCGTATCCTTGGCGCCAAAATCCCAAAGACTATGATGGAAAGCGGGAATACGGTCGCAAATAAAATTCCCGTCAGCAGCGATCCTTGCGCAGCTTCGGCGACTATGAACACCGTCGCGCCCGCGCCCAGAAATGTCGCAGCGAACGAAAATACCATAAATGGAAGCGATGTTTTCCTATCGTTAAGCACATAGCTTTTTACGGTCTGCCGTCGGCTGACCACAAATGCGATCCCAAGCATAAGCGCAAGATAGGTTATAATGATAAATGTCGTCATGGCTTCCCCGGTTTTATAATTGCACCAAATCGTGCTAGGTGCGTCAGATGGCGCGTATTTGAAGTTTTTTGATTCCGCGCTAGTGTACCCATAAGTACATGCCGGAATCAAAAAACGAAAAACGCAAGCCAGATGATGCGCATAGTGCGATTTGGTGGGCTAGGCCGGACTCGAACCGGCACGGTCGCAATGACCAAAGGATTTTAAGTCCTCAGCGTCTACCATTCCGCCACAAGCCCACAGGCCGGATTATTAACCCAAAATCCTAAAATTTCAACCTTAATTTTGCATAGGCCGCATACGAGTTGAACTCGTCGAAACGCGTGCCTGTTAAACCGGCTTCAATCCAGACGAAATCCTGGTCGATCGAAATTATAGAATAAACGCCCGCGGTGGCTACTATGTCTTCTTGTCTAAAGTCGTAACCGGCCGTTCCCAGCACTCCGAAATAATGGCTTGTATTCACGGTGCGAACCTTGTACTCGATCTTGGCTCCGCCGTCTGAATACGAGAATCCTTTTATGCGGTTATTTTTATCTAAAAACAATTCGTCCTTGTGCGATGTGACTTTTGATTCTTGAAAATTATACCGCGCGATCGGCGACAAAGAAAAATTCTTACCAATCCCGATTCTGTATTCCACGCTTGCGCCAGCCATGGCCGAAGCTACTTCAAGTTTATTTTCCGAATCCAAACCGAATACGCTTCTCTTTTCATCAAACCAAGCCATTTGATAACCGGCTTCGACTCGGAAAGTCCAATCATTTATCTCGACGCGCGGAGCGATACGACCGCCGACTATAGCGCCATTGGCTTCTCCGTCAAAGTAATCCAACCTGGACATTGCGGAATATATATCGAACACCCCGCCGCTGCCGACGCTTATCCCGGCTGCATAACCGCGCGGCGCCGATACATACAAAGCCTTGGCATACAGACCTTTTTCGCCGGGCCCGCGGGCGAACCCCATGTCAATGTTCTGAACGTTCCGCTGAACGCTGGTGGCAAGATTCATGGCCAAAGCCTGAAATGTACCAAACAGCTCGTCTAAAACTTTTTCATAGGAATCAAGCGGCGCTGATTCCAATTTTTTAATAGCCGATCCGTACGGATTTTCATCCTGAACGCGCACAATGTAATTGCCCGCGGCGCTTCTGCCGCTTCCGAATCCCGGACCGGGCGTTTCGCCTATTACAAAATCAGAATTCTTTTCTATCCTGATTCCGTAGTCTTCGCCAAAGATTTCTAACGTTGTCTTAAAGAACTCGGACAAGTTGGTTTCAAGCGTGACGCTTCCCGGAATATTGATACTGCTGGAACGGAACAGAGTTATGAAGTCTCCGTCCGAATACGATTCGGGATCGGTGACGTTCAGGATTAATGTTGCGTTTATCAGTTCCAGGCTGTCCAAGCGCAAAGCCTGCGCCCCAGACATGGATTCATGCACAATCAAACGCGCGTTGCGAACGAACAATGAACCTATTTCCAAAACGGCGGTTATATCGCCAAGATTTACGTCATGAGCGTAATCGTCTATGCTTACGAAAAACTTTGTATCGTCGCCTGAATATTTATTAAATTCCACGCCGGGAATTTCGATCGGGTTGTCACCGCCTTCCTCGTCTCCGCCACCATTTTCTCCGCCACTGCCCGGTTCTTGTCCGGTGTCGCCATCGCCGCCTTCATTCCCATCGCCACCTCCCGGCCCTTCGCCTCCGCCTGGTTCTCCGTTCTCATCGCCGCCTCCGGGTCCTGGCAATTCTTCGAAAACTAATTTCAATTCTTTGCTAATCGAAACATATTCGAACCTGCACGCAAGATTTAAATTCGTCATGCACTCGGCTTCCAAGTCGAACGATACCACGTCGTTTTTGGTGAACCTGAACAATACTATTCCGTCTTCCAAAATATTCGGATATTCGAAATCAAGCACGAACACCGTGGTCGCGGCATCTATGTCCAAAGACTCGATCGAAAGAACAAGCGCCGATACGGGTATCAGAATATTAGAATTAGCGATGCTTAAAAAATCCGTGGACGGATTCAGTCTGCCTAAATCTATATCGTCTGTCGCGTCTTCTATAACAACGCTGAATTTTCCGGTTCCGGCTCCGGCCTTGGTTATATTGAAACTTCCCAGCTGGGCATTTTCGAATACTCTATGCGTCAGCGTGACTCCTGCGTTGATCTCGACCGGGTTTTGTATTACTCCGCCCGTCCTGTTTATGATGACCGAGTTAGCAATAGCGACAATTCTTGAATACTCGACCGCGCCATAGTTGTCGAATGTCGCTCCGGCAAGCCTTATCTGATTGTTCGACAAACCGAATATGTTTCCATAATTCGTAAATACCGAACCGGCGGAAATATCTAATCGATAATGATTAAGACCGAAACTTAGATTCAAACCTTCGTCCAAAGCTATGGACCGACTTCCTGAAACGGTATAATTTGCGCGCAGGACGTATATTTTCTGTTCGTCATCCGGAGGCAACAAGTTCGTTTGAACCCAATTTGAAATCGACGCATCGGCATAATTTGTGAATACAAAAACCAACGCAAATAGCAAAGCTATTTTCTTCATCTTACCCCCCCCCTTCCTCTGAGATAACATTCCTACACAATAACCTGCCGATAAATTTTTTCAAGCAAAAATTTTATTTAATTAAAAATTAATCTGTTTAATTATGAAAATATTGTGATAGAAGAAGCATAGATTCGGAAAAAATTATTGACTATATATGTCCATTGGACAAACAATCCGGCCTTGCATGAATATTGCAAATGACCATGCTAAGCAGCTGAAAAATTATCGCGTATATTCTGCCGCGATCAGGAAGCGTCTTTAGATTTCATCTTGTGTCTTCTGTAAATTCTTATCATGTCCATTATGTCTGAATCCGTCGCGACAAGAACCTTTGCGATGCTAAGAGTTGTAGGCCAGCGTTCCTGCCCTACGTTTGTCTTGCGCTTGCTTGGGTTAAATGTGGTGGCGTCAAGACCCGCATGCCTGGCAAGCCCGGATACGGTTTTTCCCATTGACTTAGCGAACAAATCTATTGCTTCCCATACTTCCTCATGAGTCATACCCATCTCCCTTGGTTAGGAATATGATAATAGAAAACAGGAATTAATTCTACAGGATAGTATTCCCATTGTGAAGTAAACTTCCCTGGACTTTTTGTCAATGGCGTGCATACTGCTCTCATGTCCTATGAATACATATTTTTTATAACTCACAAATGCAACATGAATTGCGGAAAGTGCTTTGCCGACAAGTACGTCAGCGGAAACGCAAAAACCATGTCTGTCGATCAAGCGGTCGACGCAATAAAATATCTGAATTACCAGCACTACGCAAATATCAATCCTCCTCTAACGGGCAGAAAAAACCGCGTGACCTTCATGGGCGGAGAGCCGACACTAGCCAAAGAAATAATAGAACGCATAATGAACGGCGTCGGTGACAACTACAAATACATCATGTACACTAATGGACTCGAGCTGCCAAACTTGGGCCTTGATATTCTGAACAGACTTGACACGGTTCTTGTTTCCTTAGACGGCAATCCCGAGACTCATGGCAAAGTCAAAAAAGAAGGCACTTATGATCAAATAGTCCAGTCGATAAAATACGTCCGCGAAAACACCAGCTGTGAAGTAATGGGCAGGATGACTATCACCGAAGAAGTCGACCTGTACAAATCCGCTACCGAACTTTTAAAAATCTGCGACCATGTCCATTGGCAGATTGTGAACAAGAATGAATTCAAAAACGGCCGACAATTCGTCGACAACTATAACGCGCAATCTTCCAAACTTATAGACTTTTGGTTTGAACAAACCCGGGCCGGGGAATCGCCAAAAATCATTCCCTATATGGTCTTCGCCGAAATAATGGAAAAGTTCATAGAAAGTCACGAAGCAAAACCGGAAAACATGCTTGACCCGTGGTTCGCGGATTTGAAAGCGGGAAAAATAAACGCAGAGACCGACATCAAAAAATTCGCCATAGATTTGGTCAGACAAAAATTTTTGGACTATGTGAACCGGGCAAAAACTTACGAGACATCCTTCAAATGCGGATGCGGGCATTCTTTGGAAGTCATAGACATGGACGGCAACATATACATCTGCGACGAATACGTGGGCCAGCCGGAAAAAGTGATCGGCAATATCAGGGACGGAGGGGTCCGAATACAGGAACATTACAAAACCCATTGCGAGATAAACGAAGAATGCAAAACCTGCGACTTTGACTGGCTCTGCATGGGACGATGCCGCAAGATGCTGGAAGTCCGATCCAAGGAACAGCGGGGATATTACTGCGAAATGTCGCGCCACACCGGAAATGAACTTGTAAACGGACTTGTAAAACTTTATAGTAATAGAATTAAATAATAAAGGAGCGAAAAATGAAAATCACAAAATATCCGCAGTCATGCTTCATGTTGGAAACGCAGGGGGGGGGAGAATCCTTGTAGATCCGGGCGCGCTGCAATACGACCCGAAATTTTTGGACGACTGGGCCCGCACCGATGCCGTTCTTATAACCCACTGGCACGTTGATCACTTTAATCATGATGCCATTAAACAAATCAATGCTCCTGTTTACGCCACCGCCGAAGCGGCGAAAAAATATCCCGATATAAAAATCACAATCGTAAAACCCGGCGACAAGTTGGAACTTGCGCCAGGAATTATTGCACAAGTCACAAACGCTTTCCACGGATACAACCCTTGGCTGAAAGGCCCGCTGGAAGTCGAACAAACCGTCGGCTATATGATCGCGGCGGAAGGCAAAAAAATTTATTTCACCGGCGACACCATCTGCTTTAAAAACGAATACAAGTGCGATGTACTATGCGCTCCGGTCAGCGGGTATGGCCTTACTATGTCTCCGTTCGAAGTCGCGCTTTTCGCAAATGAATGCGGTGCGGAACTGGTCCTGCCCTGCCACATGGACAACCCGAAATACCCGGTTGAAACCGAAAAAGTACAAAGTATATTATCCGCCCACGAAACCAATTGCCGCGTTTTAAAACCAAGTGAATTTGTAAACGTCTAAAGTGAACTTCGCCCGGCCCAGGAATAATCACCAAACTTTTACGCGGTCTTCAGGTGCGATGTAAAGCTTGTCGCCTTCCTGCGCACCGAATGCGTCATACCAAGCGTCGACGTGCGGCAGGATTCCGTTGACTCGCCAGCGGCCAGGCGGATGCGGAGTGATCTTTAAACGACGCAATATTTCCTCGTCGCGGCTATTCTCGGCCCAGATGGCTCCGAACGCTATGAAAAACCTTTGTTCCGGCGTGAATCCGTCGCGTACCCGCAAATCTTGATCCGCGGTGGCGTTTTTGAATGCTGTAAATGCAAGCGTGGCTCCGCCCAAATCAGCCAGAGTTTCGCCTAATGAAAATTCTCCGTTCGCGAACACGCCCGGCAGGATTTCTATTTTATCAAAGTGACGGCGCATGACTTCCGCGCGTTCCTTGAACGCCTTTGCGTCGGCTTCGGTCCACCAGTCGCGCAGATTCCCCTGCGCGTCGAACTTGCGGCCGCGATCGTCGAATCCATGAGTCATCTCGTGAGCTATTATAACTCCGATCGCGCCGTAGTTTGCCGCATCGTCGGCGCTCATATCAAAGAACGGAGGCTGCAGAATCCCAGCCGGAAAAACTATCTCGTTCGCCTGCGACCAGTAGTACGCGTTGATTGTCTGAGGCATAATGAACCACAAGCTTCGATCCACCTTGGTTTCGATTTTATCCAGCCAGAATTTATCTTCGAATATTCTGGCGCGCTTTACGTTGGCCCAATATGAATCGCCTTTTATTTCCAATCCCGAATAGTCTCGGAATTTTTCGGGATACCCGATTTTGGCGCTAAACGTTCCAAGTTTCTCAAGCGCCTCTTTCTTGGTGTCTTCCGACATCCATTCGGCAGAGCGGATATGTTCGGCATACGCGGCGCGCAGATTTTCGACTAATTTCTCCATTCGCTCCTTGGCCTCGGGCGGAAAATACTTCTTGACATAAGCTTCTCCTACTGCCTCGCCTATACTGCCGTCCATTACGGCCAGCGCCCTCTCCCACCGGGGTCTAGGAGAAACTTGTCCGGCGATCGTGCGACTGTAAAAATCAAAAGAAATTTCATGCGCTTCATCGTCCAGATAGGGCGATGCGCTTAGGACCAGCATACGCTTGATATAATTTTTAATATCTTCCAAAGGTGCGTCCGCCAAAATTTTCAAAGCCTCGGCAAGCGCGGACGGCTGGGACACGTTCATGTAAGTTGGCTTGACTCCGCGCGCGGCGAAGTACGCGTCCCAATCGAATCCGGGGAATTCTTTTTTGAATTCCGCGTATGTGAATTTATGATAATTCTTTTCCGGAATACGCCGCATTTCTTTGGTGTAAAAAACCTTGGCCAGCTGTTCTTCGATACCGTAAACCGCCATCACATCCGCGTCGATTTTAAAATGCGCGAACAGTTTTTCCAAATGATCCAGGTATTTTTTACGAATCTCGAAGCTGTCTTTGTCGAAATAATAATCGCGTTCCGGCAATCCTATTCCGGACCGCCCTATATTATATATGTCCGTCTCGCTGTCCAACACGTCGGGATAAACCGAGTCGCCCCAAAAAGGATTGATGAATTTATGCAGTTCTCCCAAAAGCTTGGGCAGTTCGTCGCGCGATTTGGTGGCACTGATCTTCGCCATGTCTTCAGCGATCGGAGCTATACCGTCCGCGTTTAATTTTTTCTCGTCCATTGCGACGTTATAGAATGTTGCGATTTTTTGCCCGTTGGTGCCTGCGGCGTGGCGTCCCTTGGCTATGTTCAGTATCAGGGCCTTTATCTTTTCGTTATTCTCGCGGTCAAGTTTATGAAACACTCCATAGGCCGAGAAGTCATCGGGAATCGGATTTTTCGCGCGCCATCCGGCGGTTGCGAAATCGTAAAAATCATCACCCGGCCGCACATTAAGATCCATGTTTTTCAAGTCTATTCCTGTCGACAATTTTTGCCCCCTCATATATACTCCGCCGCCTGCCAAAAGAGCGGCCGCAACGCATACGATTATCAATACCTTGGATTTCATAACGCGCATTCTACATCCGCGCACATAAGAATTCAAGCCAATTCCACGTCCTGCCCCTTGCTGATACAATCCGAAAAAAGGAGAAGGCCATGAAGAAAATATTCCTGATAATTCCAATTATGATGGCGCCGCTTGCGGCGAACGCTAATTTTTACATCACCGCATGGGCCGAAGCTTTGACGGACCGCGAACGCGAATTTAAACCGGACATAACGGATCAATGGATGACTGTCGGAACCAAGATCGATTTCCTTGATAAAATAATCGCCAAAGCATCGGTCGGCTATGCGTTTGAAAACGGATTTAGGTTCGAAGCGGACATAGCGCAAGCTTCCCTGCGCGAAAAAGGATCAGGTTCGAAATCTTTCAACGGAGGGCTGGGCGTGGAATCCGTACGCGGATTATACGACATAAAAAACTGCACCCGGTTCACACCGTACCTTGGCGTCGGAGTCTATGGATTCAGCTGGAGAAACGGCAGCCTTGACGCTTATGATTTTTCCGGGATCCTGGGACTGTCGGCAAGACTGGCCGAAGGCCTAAGCCTGGACCTTCAGTACGAGCGCAACTGGTATCGCGACCCGAATTACAAAATAGAAGTCTTGGGTCTCGGCACCCTGACCGGCACTGTCAAAAACGGCCTGAACCTTTGGAAGATCGGCCTGCGTTACGAGTTTTAGCTATTGGTATCTTTTAAGCAGCTTGTAATACCAGCCGGCGGATACAAGGTTGCATAAAGTCAATGCGATTATCGCGACATAAACTGAAGACGCGTCGGCGATGACTCCGGCTATATAAAATACCAATGCCGCCGCAAGCCCTCCCAAAAGGGATACGAACGATCCCATAGTCGCGCGCTGTTCGTGCGACAGCTCTTTTTGAAGCAGCGCCGACTGCGCCGTCGTGGTGAACCCGAAGAATATATTTACAAACGACATTACGAAGGGCGTCGCGAAATTGTTTATCGCCAATCCGACCGACCTTAATAAGAATACGCATAATTGCGACGCCATTAATATTTTTAGGAATCCCAATTTTCTAATGTGCGGGGCAATCACGAAGCTCAACGCTCCTGCCAGCTGTTTTATTATTCTGGTGATATTCACAAGCCAGGTCGGAATCAGAGTATTGAAATACGCCCCCTCGATCCTGTGTATCGTGGTTCCGACTCCCCGGTGAAACACCTGGGCAAACGCCAAATTATGAAGCTTTTTATTTTTCTTAAATTCTTTCCATGCGGTCACGAAATGACGCCACGAATTGGCCAAGCTTTTTCTATGAATATTTGGCTCGACGAATTCGAACGCTATAATCACAGGAATCACGGCCAGCGCAGCTGAAACCCAGGCTAAAACGTTCAATGAATAGAAATAAGTGACCAAAGCCGCGATCAAAGCCGCAACAGCCAAACCTACCTGCCACCAAGTGTTGGTGCGCGCGAAGATCACGTCGTACTTCCCTTCTTGGCCAAGCTCTTTTGCGGTCTCGTACATGATCGCGTCGTCCGTGCCGTTTGCGAACGCCCGCGCCATTCCCCACATGACGCCTCCGAATATCAGCAAAGCTCCGGAACCGATGTTTCCCGCCAGCGCGAATGCGATGAACGAAGCAAGCACCAGCGACGCTGAAATTATCAATGCCGTGCGGCGTCCCGCGCGATCGGACACGACGTTGGCCGGCATCTCGGACAGGCTTTGAATTATGCTTCCTATTCCGAACACGCTCATCGCGAAAGCGTATGATCCTGTGATCTGCTGAAAGTAAACCACCGCAAGCGCGGACAGCGGCCAAAGTCCTCCGAAAAAGCGATCCAGTTTGAATAAGATTATGTTTCTGCGGATTTTCATATCCCGGCAAGGGTATATTATCTTTTCAGATTATTCAATACAAATTCCCAATTGATAAGGTGATCCAAAAACGCGTCGATAAAATCCGCGCGCCGGTTTTGATAATCCAAATAATAAGCGTGCTCCCAAACGTCCAACGTCAGCAAAGGCCTCATGCCATGCCGGGTCGGAGTATCGGCGTTGGCGGTCGTGATGATCGAAATCTTGCCGCCGTCATCAACCAGCCATGCCCACCCGCTTCCGAATACGGACATGGCGGCGGCTTTGAATTCCGCTTTGAAGTCGCCGAATGCGGACGCGATTTCGGACGGCACGCCGCCGCCACTGTTTTTCAAACCCGCGAAAAAGAAAACATGGTTCCAAATCTGCGCGGCGTTGTTGAAGATCTTTCCGTCGGAATTTTTGACTATTTCTTCCAGCGTCGCGCCCTTGGCGTCCAACGCGTTCAAGTTATTTATATAACCGCCCAAATGCTTGTCGTAATGAAATCCGATCGTTTTTTCAGACATATAAGGCTCTAACGAGTCGCGCGCGAACGGCAAAGGAAACTGATCAAGTGAAAACATTATACTTCTCCTTCATACTCGACCAGACCTACATAATATTTATACCTTTTGGCCGCGAAGCGCAGCAGAATATAAGTCGGATCATCAAAGCCCGTGACCCCGAATTTTTTTATCCCGTCGACCCATCGCTTTTTCTTGTCCTTGATATTGTCGACCGCCGTCATCTCTCCGAAAAGTCTGATCGACATCCGTGTGGTCGGGTTGAAATAATACAGGCACGCGTTTTTATTTTTGGCGATCTGATCCGGCAGCCTCCATCTGCTTGAAGTAAAGAAATATAGATCAAGCCCGGTAGTCTCGCGGTTGAAAATATTGATCACGTTCCGGGCGTCCGGATACCCGGACAAGCCGTTCGTAGCCAATATAACAGTGTCGCAGCTGCGAATTATGTCGATAAAAGACTGTTTCTGATCCTTAGTCATGCTATAATTTTATCAAAAATTCGCGCGCGATAAATAGGTACGAATTCTAACTTATATTCTTGACAAGTGACCGATATTCGTATACATTCTTAGCATGAATCTAAGACACCTATGCTCGATCAACGACCTGACCACGAAAGAAATGTTCGAAATCATGGACATGGCGGCAGAATTCAAGAAAGACATTGAAACCAATCAACAGACCGCCCCAATATTGTCCAGACGCCTTATCGGAATGCTGTTTTTCGAAGCTTCGACCCGCACTCAGCAAAGTTTTTCCGCCGCAGCCGAACGTCTTGGCGCCATAACCAGGGATCCGCCGTTCAAAATTAAAAAAGACAAAGACGGCGACGATAACACCAGCCTTTCAAAAGGCGAAAGCTTTTATGACTCGGTTATGACTATGGCCGGATACTGCGACGCTTTGGTTATACGCACTCCATGGGAAGGCTCTCAGCTTGCTATGTCGGAAAGGTCGAAAATCCCGATAATCAACGCCGGCGACGGCAGAAACCAGCACCCGACGCAAACGCTGCTTGACCTTTTTTCGATACGCGAAACCCAGGGAAGACTTGAAGATTTATCCATAACGATTGTCGGTGATTTGAAATACGGTCGCACGGTGCATTCTTTGGTGCACGCCATGGCCAATTTTAATACAAGGTTTAATTTCGTATCCCCCGATATTTTAAAATTGCCGGACGAATACAAAAAATTCCTGACGACAAGAAAACTAAAGTTCATTGAAACCGACAATATGGAGCTCGCAATACAAGGAGCCGATATAGTCTATATGACGCGCATCCAGAAAGAGCGGTTCGGCGACATCATGGAATATGAAAAAGTAAAGAATTCATACATACTGGAAAGCAGCGCCTTGGCCGGGACCAAAGACAATCTTAAAATCTTGCACCCTATGCCCATAGTCAATGAAATAAAGTACGAAGTCGACGATACTCCAAAAGCCTATTACTTTGACCAGTCAAGAAACGGCATGTTTGTAAGAATGGCGATTCTAAGCCGCCTTCTAAATGTAAAATAAGGTGAAGTTTCGATGAGCAAAAACAACGACTCGATGATCAAACAGATAGCAAGCGGAACGGTTTTGGACCATATTCCTCCGTCTGCCATTCCTCATATAATCAACGCTTTGAAACTGCATGACATAAAAACTCCCTGGACTATGGGAAACAATTTCGAAAGCCGAAAGACCACCGGCGGCTATAAGGGTTTTATAAAAATCACAGACCACTATTTCGAGCAAAGCGAACTGGACCTGGTGGCTTTGTTTGCGTCAAGCACCATGGTGAATATAATAGAAAACTATGACGTTGTGCGAAAATACCCGGTAAAACTTCCCGAGCATGTTGAAAAATTATTAAAATGCATGAACCCGACCTGTATAACCAATCAGGACCAGGGCCCCTTCACAACCACGCTTGAAGTTATTAAAACCGGCAAAGAAACTCCGCACTTCCTATGCAGATACTGCCGCGAACTCACAACTGAAATCATACTTCGGTAAATTTTGCTTATCGGCTGAAATTTGTCCGCGGTTCTATGCGGTGGGACAAAAGGTTATTGTCTTTATCCATTACGAAATGCCCTTCAAATTTTTCGCCGTTTAGAACTTTTGGTATCCATATCACGTCGTTTGACCACATCCTGTCGTAGGGTATCTTGTCTATATCAAACCACTCGGGCTTCATCTCGTCGCTCTCGGTCAGCTCGCCCTTAAATTCGCTTGCAGTATAGATATGAACTATCATGTTGCTAAGCTCGCCCTTGAAGTAAACTTCGTAATTATTGATCGCGACCTTTTCGTATTTTACAGGGGTTATACCGGCTTCCTCCTGCGCCTCGCGCACCATTGCTTGTTCGTCTGTCTCGCCATGCTCGACCTTGCCGCCAAGCCCGTTGTATATTCCCGCGCGCCATCCGCATTTTTTCAAAGCAAGAAGAATCCTGTTTTCTTTTATCACAAACAATAAGGTGACTGGAATTTTCTTCATGCCAAACTTTCTATGTTAAGATCATGCTTGGCATACTGGATAAACTTTTCGAAATCCGCGCGCGGAATCGATACCGTCGCGAGATTGGTCAAAGGATGACAATGTATCGCATCCCAACCCGCGACGGTTTCATCTAGGACCAATGTCACCTGATTGTCGGAATCGTTGATCATGGCAAGCGGACTTGCCGCGCCCGGAGCCACACCCAATATCGCCTGCATTTCTTCCGCCGAACAAAAGCTTAGGCGCTTTGACCCGATCTTTTCGGCGATCAACTTCAAGTCCGCGCGCCGGTCGGCCGGCACCACCAGCAGCCACTTTTTATCATCGCGGTCTTTAACGAAAAGATTTTTGCAGTGCTGCCCGCGAAGCTCGGGCAATAACGCGTCCGCCTGCTCGCAGGTGAACACGGGCTCGTGCGCCTTGCGCCCGTACTTGATGCCAAGCTGATCTAATAAATTTAATAATGTCTGCTCGTTATGCATCGGTTCCTCAATAAAATATTTTCAAAGCGGCTTCATATTTTTCTTTTATGCTCTCTTTCGCATAGTCGCTTAATTTTGCAAAGCTTCTGGCCAGCTTGCTTTTAACGAAATTATTCGCCTGCTCGACCGTATCGCCGCGCATCCCTCTCCAAATTATAATTTCGAATACGTTTTCGATATGAACCATGGCATCGGCGTCGGCAAGACACACTTCCTCGATCGAAATCTTTTCCTTCACCTCGCGTCCGCGGTGTGAAAAAATACATCTCTTTACCTTGTCTATGAACTCTTGCGAATATCCGTATTTTATCAGGATCGGTTCGGCCAATTCTCCGGAAGCTATATGGTGAACTTCGCTGTACTTTTCAAAATCCACCAAGTTGGCCCAATCGTGGAACAATGCGGCGACCTCGACTACTTCGGCGTCAGCACCCCGCTCTCTTGCGAACCGGACCGAGTTTTTAACAACGGGCAGAACATGGTAATTCCACGTCTGCCCGTTAAAAACCCTTTCATACTTGTCATAATGCTTGCATTGCTCTTCGACCATCCGATAAAGTTCGGCAAGATTTTCATTCATGGATTTACTGCGTTTTATTCAAATGAAGTTCCCGAGCCAGATATTCCGCGTAATCCAATTCCTTAAGCGACTCATTTTTCTCGTCCACGCTATCGACAAGTTTTTGCTTATGATCGCGCAGCTTTTCGCGAAAACCCGGATACCTTTGCGAAACGATCTGCGCCGCAAGTATTCCGGCGTTTCTCGATCCGTTTATCGCCATGGTCGCGACAGGAATCCCAGGAGGCATCTGCAAAATGGACCAAACTGAATCCACTCCCGACAAAGTGCTTGTCTTTATTGGAACTCCGATAACCGGAAGCGTGACCTTGGAAGCGAACATTCCCGGCAAATGCGCCGCGCCGCCCGCGCCTAAAACAGCCGCGCACAAGCTTTCCTGTTTTTCGGCCCATTCCGCAAGTTCAAAAAGTTTATCCGGGGTCCTATGCGCCGATAGTATCATAAGGCGTCTCGGAATTTTAAGATCGTCAAGCAGCTTGACTGCGGCAGACATAACCGGCAGATCGCTGTCGCTTCCCATCGCCACGAACACATACGGATTTTCGCTGTTACCTGGATTGTTATTGTTTTCCATTATTATATTTCCTCGGCTTAACTCTCCTACTCCCAGCTTATTGCAATATATTACCACCCGTCGAAAATTATGCAAGCATTTTAATTGGAATTTATTACGTGCCTCATCCTGCCCCGCCACCGATTTTCACCGAAGCGAGGGTTGAAAATCGAGTGCCACGCCGTAGCCCAGCGGGCGAAGCCGGATGGCGGGGCAGGATTCTTGAGTATATGGTAGCTTGTAAGAATACCATACACCAAAATGCTTAGCCACCATTTTGTTTGCACCCTTTATTGGAGCATATATATGGGTAATCACCATCTTCGTCATATTTATGATGAAATACAATCTGGCAATTATTGGGCAATTGTTTATACGCGCTATCTTCTAAAATGGTTATTGCTGGACAATCGCCAAGGAAGTCTATTATAATTTCAACATCTATTTTGATACCAGTGACTATCGGAATATGGGGCAGATATACATTCGGCCTAAAAGCCGCAGAAAACCTAGTGTTTGGACGAGCTTGTATAGTCACTGTACACATAAGCCCCGCGGATTGCGGGGCCTTGCGCGATTATGTAAGTCATTGATAAGACTATCTTTTTATATGGCGGACAGGGGGAGATTTGAACTCCCGAAGCCCTTGCGAGCTTGCCGCATTTCGAGTGCGGTGCATTCAACCACTCTGCCACCTGTCCGATTTGGGAAATATAACACGATTTTACGAAATTGCAAGCTCGTATATTCTTGTTTTTTTATCGAATTTCATGGGCGCCAATTCCAAAAATTTCCAACCCCATTTTTCATATAAATCCTCGTGATCGGTTATAAGATAAATCTTTTCATACCCCCCCCCGCGCTACGGACACGCATTTTTCCTGCAACGCCCTCCCGATGCCGCGCCTCCGATGCGAAGGCTTAACATAAAGCGCTGCCATCCAAGGCGAAAGATCCTGCCTCGTCTTCAGATCATTGTACCAAAGCGACACGGTTCCGACCAGCTCGTCGCCCTCGACCGCTATCAGCGTCTGCGGGATCCCGTCCTTGCATATGGAATGCTTCGTGCGATATATGTCCGCGTCAAGCTTAAATCCCTCGTGCTGACTCCATTCTTCATGCAGAAACTTCGCAACCCCTTCTATGAATTCGGGCCTGTCCGCCAAGTTTAATATTTCTACCATGCTTACACCTCTTGAATCCAATAAGTAACACAGAACAGGCCAAATTTCAAGAGCGGCTTTACAGCTTGACATAATCTGCTCTTCGTATTATCATGCGACCAAGAAACCCAACGCGAGGCATATTATGAACAACCAACTTACAATTGTAAAAATCAGCGGTAAGCAAATCGAAGACGAGGCTTTATTCCAACAGACCATGCTTGATTTTTACTATCTGCGCAGACCGAAAATCATGATCCACGGCGGAGGGAAACAGATTTCCAAACTTTTGGACGAACGCGGCCTTTTTAACAAAACCCACAAGGGCCTGCGCATAACCACCGCCGAAGCCTTGCCGGTAGTTCTTGAAGTCGCGCGCAAATTGAACAACAAGATCGTCGACACCCTGAACAGTTGGGACCTTGTGGGAAAAACTCATGTGGGATTAAAAGGCGAAGGCTGGGCACAAACAATCCGTTCGAAAAAAATTCCCGTGCTTGAAGATGGAACCGACTATCACTTCGTCGGAGAAATGTACGAAAACTGCGTGAACGTTAAAACAATTAGCGATATTTTGGATTTTGAAAACACTCCGGTTATATCGAACATCACCTGGTGCGAAGAACTGCAATCCTTTATGAACACTAACGCGGACCCGCTGGCCGAAGCCGTAGCCTCGCAGATTAAGAGCTCTTACTGCAAAAATGTGGTCCTGTACATGCTCTCGGACGTGCCGGGGGTCCTGGAAAACGGAAAGATCGTGCCGGTCATGGACACGCAAAAATTCAACCAGCTTAAAGACGACGAAATCATTACGGACGGCATGCTGCTAAAGTGCGAAACCACGATCAAGCTGGCCGCCGAAAGCGGCATACAAATCGTGATCGCGAACTGCCTTAAAGCCGGACACGGAACTATTGTCAGAAGCTGATAAGAAGTTATGAAAAGCTTCGTAAAATTTATAATCAACCTACCGCCTAAAAAAATCGCCATAGTAATTGGCGGCTCTACAGAAAACTCGACTCTAAAATTGTACGAAGAAGCCGCACTGTCCAACCTTTCCGCAAAACTACAATAAACGCAAAAATAATCCAAAAAATCCTATCAAGGTCGCGTTTGCAATAAATAATAATCCCAAAAAATATCAGTGCAATCGCAAATCCAGGATTGATTAAATAAATCCCAAAAAATCCTAGAAATGTCGCAAATCGAGGATAGATCGCCCAGAAGCAAGAAAAACCAACCGGCGTAGGCCTAA
>Ga0123356_10000288_pt1 | contig 57856 bp, 61 predicted proteins | sample TergutEmb28metaG_2_FD_92546 | JGI IMG/M metagenome (GOLD analysis project Ga0123356, IMG submission 92546) | Embiratermes neotenicus P3 segment gut microbial communities from Petit-Saut dam, French Guiana - Emb289 P3 | ecosystem: Host-associated > Arthropoda: Insects > Digestive system > Gut ...
AAAAAGAACGCGACCTTTTTTGTTTGCCTAACTAATTATACCACATAACCATAATATTACACTAATAAAGCCGATATAGGCTTATCTTCTTGATGAAAATTATGGTATAAATGTTAACTAATTGCTTGAATTTTATCATATTAATGTGATGATTATGTGATAATATCGTGTTAAAATAATGAAATACTAAAGAAATTATCACGTGTTTATCACAAAAATATATGAAAAATTGTCAATAATAGACATACGAAACAAAAAAATAACGGCGGCGACTTCACAGTCACCGCCGTCATTCCAGTTCAAATTCGCCTATACAATTCAATAATATTTGGATTTCCTGCCTGCGTGTCTGATGTCCTTTCCGCTTGGGGTTATCTACCATAACCGCTTCGTGAACCACAATCCTGTCAATGAACGTCCTCGCCAGTTCCGCCGTCATTTCCGCGATTTCCGTATGCCGCTCCGCGAGCTTTATAAAATCCTGCGCATTAGCTGTTTTTCTTTGTATTTCCTCAACTTCCGCTCTCAGTGCCGCCGAGCCGTTTACTAATTCCGCTTGTTCCGTTTCGTAGTCAGAAAGCATTTTTGTAAAACGGTCATCGCTTAGTTTTTCAGCCACATGGTCTTCGTAAATACGCTTGATTATCCTGTCCAGTTCGGCGATGCGGCGGTCGGCTCTGTTCAGATCGGCAGTTTTAGATTTAATCGCTTTGCCGCTGTCTTTGTCTGATCTCATACGAACTTTTTCGGCGAATTCCGTCTTGTTTTCACGGGCGAACTGCCATGCTTCGCGGATTTTTACAAGTGCGATTTCTTCAATCACATCCCTGCGAATACCGTGGCGTGAACAGGCCGACTTATAATGCTTCTTTGAATTCCTATACCAAGAACAGACGTAATAAGAATATTTTTCTTCGTTTGGATGCATGATAGAGAGCCTGTTATTACAATCCGCGCACCACAGGAGGCCGCTGAGCGGACTGCATTCCCCGGTTCTTTTGGAAGGCTTGCGCCTGCGCCCGTCGCGCAACTTTTGAGCGAGCTCGAAGATTTCACTTTCTATAATCGGCGGATGGTGATTCTCAATGATTACCCAATCCTCTTTAGGACGCTTAACTACCTTGTGATTTTTATATGACGGCGTGGTAGTTTTCTGCGATACCAGATTCCCGATATACGCTTGATTTTCAAGCATATGCACCACAGTATAATTAAACCACGTCGTGTCTTCGTTAAGCGGCGGCAGCCCCTTCAGCTTGCGGTAATATACCAACGGCGAAGTAATCCCGCGGCTGTCAAAGTCTTTAGCTATATTATGGGTACTGTCGCCGGCGATGAACCGTTTAAATGCTTCCCGCACATTTTCGGCGGCGTATTCGTCAATTTCCCATTCCTGATTGCTTTTACCGTCTTTGGCTCGGTATCCGTACGGCGGACGGCAGGAGCATTTTCCGGCGAGTGCGTTTGAACGCTTGACCGATCGAATTTTCTTTGAAGCATCGGCTACATACCATTCGTTAAAAACGTCGCGGAAAATCGACATGATGTCAAAACCGTTCGCCGTATCAAGATTGTCGTTAGCGGCAATGAAGCGTACATCGTATTCCTCGAATGTACGCTTCAAAAGTCCTACTTCCAATACATCGCGCCCTATGCGGCTCTGGTCTTTTATAATTACCGTAGCCACGTTCCCGGCTTTTACTTCCTCAAGCATTTCGTCAAGCCCCGGCCTGCGGAAGACCGTCCCCGTCACGCCATCGTCGACGAAAAATTTAGGATTGCCGAATCCGCGTTCCTGCGCGTATCGGGTGAGGATTGTTTTTTGGTTTGCGATTGAATTTGATTCGCCCGACAACAAATCGTCGTCGCGGCTTAACCTGCAATAAAGCGCGGTTATTTTTTCTGTTTGTACAGCCATTTTGCTGACCTCCTCTTGTTTTGGTAGGTTCTATTAGGCCATAGAATTTCCTACATAGCAAGTCATTTTTTCGCCGCAGTCAGCATTAAATTTGAGTTTTTAACGTCACTCGAAATGCGGTCGGCAACATAGCGGACAAACATCTGACCGATTGTTTCACGAGCCTTTTCGTTAAATGTCGTGGTAACACTGTATGTGGTTTTGCCTATAACCATTTCGGATGTCCGCGAGCGGACGGGTTTTTTATCGGTATCCATATTTGTGCCTCCAAAGCAAAGCGGTGAGGCTGCCCCCACCGCTGAAATTGTTAAATTTGCTTTGAAGCATTGAAGCGTTGCTCTGTATTCTTTGATTTGCGCTTATTGTTTGATTTCCGTAATAAACGCATCGGCGAATCCCGCCGCCTTAACTTTCGCGAGCATGGCGTCGGCGTTGGCTTTCACACCGAACGCGCCTACCTGAACGCGGTACAGCGTTTTCGGGGGAGGCGCCGGAGTTGCCGTTCCCGCATCCATATATTTTTTAATAAGAGCCTTGAACTTTTCCCATTGCGGCAGCAGAAACGCGGGGCAGTATTTTCCGTTTGGATTGGCAAGCGCAGATGAATTGAAACACTTAACTGTACTCGACACCTTTTTTAAGCTCTGCGCGTCGAGGTCGGCAGACATCTGTCCTGTCACCTTATAATTCGTCCAATAATTGTGCGTGTAAAGGTTCTTTTCAACTGTCCATCCGTAGGTTTTGAAAATCCACGCGATAAGCTTCGCAGTGTTTTCCATTGACGCCGCACTCTCCGCGTCGGATTGATTACGCATAATGCTTTCAATGGAAATCGTATTGCTGTTGCCATGCCCCTGCCCGCCGGTAGCGGCATGCCACGAGGTGTAATCATCGGTGAAATTACGCCATGCACATTTGTTGTCGACATAATAATGAACGCGGGCGTCGCCCATGTTACCGTTATAAGTCGCCCGCGTGTATTGTTCGGCAGGCGTCGTACCCGCCGCCACGGAAATCCAATTAGTGTTGTGGAGCGTTACGCCGATGAGCGGCTGGTTCGCCGTCCGCTTTGCGGGCAGGCTGATTCTATTAGGATTATTTTCCGTGAGTAAAAACTCGTTGACCGTCAGACCGTTATCGAGCGTTACGGTCTTTTTGGGTTTAAGAATTGCCATCGTTATCACCGTTTCCTTTCTTGTCCTTTTCGGACGTTTCAGATTTTTTTCGGATTTGAGCAAGCGCGTCCTTCAGCTTTGTCGGCACCGGCAATCCAATAACAGCGGCATTTTCCAACAGGGAAATACCTTCGTTGGAAATGTAAAAGAAAATAACCGCCATACGAAGGACGCCATTGTCGTGGAGCAGATAAACATCGGCGAGATGCGCGACGCCGACGATTAAAAAAAGCGCCACTTTCTTTACGATACCATGGGCGCCGACCCTGCTTGACAGTTCCTTTTCGACTATTGCCCTAAGTACGCCGGTAATATAGTCTACGATTACAAAGGCGATAAGCGCGTATAAGAAGCCGTCCAGCCCGCCCAAGAACCACCCTATAAAACCGCCGACAGCGGCAAAGCCTGCTTGAATTCCAATCCAGATTTCTTTCATGTTTTACCTCCTGAAAAGTAGTGTGGCCGCCTGTAACGGCGGCCGCTTCATTGTTACACTGATTAATAAATTGCTCTGTTGTTCGGCATAGCCCCCAGCGAAAGCCCGAGGTCGACAAACCCGTACCCGCCGGTTACCAAGTCTGTCCAACTGCCGGCTCCGACCTTTTTCTTCGTGAACAGCATATAACCACCGTAGGTCTGACCTGCCGTTGACTGCGTCGTAGCCAATTTGGTGCCAACCGCCAATGTGCCTTGAGACACGCCGGACGGATTACGGTACGTCACAGCTTTTTCGACTGTGAAAATCCGATAAGTGGTGCCGCCGATGCTTTCCGTAGCGGACGCCGACAGCGTAGTGCCGTTGCTGTTGTAGAAATGATACGGCTCCTGATACTGCACCCAAGCGTAATCGCCCAGCGTATAACCGGGCGATGTTTCGATGAACCCTGTTGCTTGTGCGCCGCTGCTGTTGCGGAAGATGATTTGATAGCTCGTGATGTAGAATGAATCGTTCGGAATGAGCGTGTAAAACCCATTCGGTGCAATGGTGCCGATTTGCGAACCGCCGACGGTCAGCCCGCCTGTGTGGAACGAGCTCGATACGGTCTTTTCATAAACCGGAATGTTGGAGCCTGAGCGGTTTACCCAAGCAACCCTGTTGTTAGATAGTGCCATTGATAATGTCCTCCTTAAAATGTTAATTTTCGCTCCGCCAACATCGCGCGCTGTTATTGGAGCTTTGGTATATAAAAACGCCTCTGCGTAATACAGAAGCGTTGATATATCATTTTATACTGTTTTGCTTACATCAGCTTCGGCAGAGCCTCCCACAACCGTAAGTCCTCCTGACCGAGCGACCACAGAGCAAATCCCCGCAAACCCCATCGGTAGGCAGCTTCGTTAGCCCAGTAAACAAGACTGTCAACATCTTGGTAATATAAAATACCGAAACCATCCGCGTCTCCGAGAAAGAGCCGTGCAATCCACACGTTTATATCCTTCGGTACGACCCGCGCCGTATAATCGGCGTTGCAGGGAATTGGTAAGAGATTACTGTGGTAAAAGGAATAATCCATTGAAATATCTTCGCTTCGGGTAGAACTCTCCTCCACGTCCGAAGTGAGCGTAAACACCTCAAACTCCGAATCCCACGTCACACCGCTCCGCGGAATCCTGCCGCAGCTTTCGGTCGAGCCATTCGGCATGGTTACGTCAAAGGCCTCATACGGTTCATAAGTCCAAGCGTCGCCCAAACGGAGCAGTTCGCATTTTACTTCGCCGTCTGATTGGATGCCGCAATGTCCTGACGTTCCGCTGACCATAGCCGTGAAGCGTAGCGTATTGCTGCTGCCGGAATAAACCCGCACTTGATTTCCCCGCTTGCGCATTTCAACAAGATACATGGACGGATTTTCTCTGATGTTGGCGGCAGACGTTCTTGAATAAGACGCATTGTAACTGCCGAGCAGCGACGCGCCCTGATACAATTCCACCCTTTGCGTATCAATATTGATACAGCAAAAGATATTCCCGACGAACACCCCGGCGCGGCCGCTGCCATTATGCGGGAACGCAATCCTGCACCGGACGTGTACATCGGAGAATTCGTCATACTTCCACGCAAGCTGTCCGCTGCCCTCAAGCTGCGAATAAACTCTGCCGGGGGCGTAATAATCGTATCGCCAAACAGCCCAATTGCCTGAGAGCGTCTCCCAATAAGCGGGCTGCAGAGTAACAGGATCACGGAAATCCTCGTACCAAGCCAGCGCCGAGTCGGGTTTCCGGCGTAAAACTTCAGAAGTAAGTTTGAAACCTCTGTCCGGTACAGCCATATTGCCGTTTACATCCTTAAAACTGCGCGGCGATAATTCAAAAACAGCACTCCCAGCCGAGGGTCGCTCCGAAAACGCCGAGCAGACGCGGAAACCGTAAAACTGCGCCCCCGGAACGCCTCCGTCGACAGTGAGCGTGTGATTTCCAGCCGAAAGGCTCTGCCTTGCGAGAATAAGCCAGCACGCTCTTCTCCAGTACGGCCACCACAGGCGGTTTTCAATGAATATATGCCCGTTGCCGTCGAGTGAAATGTCGATGCCGTTTTTGTCCCAAAAAGGAAAACAAATACGAACCGCTACATCATAAGTTCCCGATTGGCTGACGGTAAAATTATAAGTTGCCGTGCCGTCGCTTGCCGACAGAGTAATCGTGCCGGTACCGACTACTATGCCGTTTGTATAACTGTCCGGCTCCCCGTCGCGGTCGACATATATTGTTCCGAACTCCGCTTTTTGAGATTTACCGTAGCAAGTCAGGTATCTGCGGCGATTGTACATATCGCCGACCATCGGTGACTCCCTGTTCGCCGCGTCGCCGCCTTCGGCGTAATCATAAACATGGGGGAACATATACGGCACTTGGTCATATTCGTCCCAATAAGCGAGCCACGGTATCATCGGTTGCGGCGGCACGTCGCCCGTAAAGTTATAACCGCCTTCCGCCCATATCTTGGCGGCGTAGTATGTCAGCGATATGCCGCGATAGGTTCTGCCGATATCGGCGGGCTTGGCGTAAATCTCCCAATGCCAGCCGTAACCCGGCAAACCCATGTATATCTTTTGCGGATTCATAACCCTGCTCGCGTAGTCGTATGTGCCGACCAGCCAGTCGCGGGGAGAAACAGGTCCCGGCGCGGAACCTGCCCACGCCATGCCGTATGACATAATGGCGGCGGTATCGCAATAAGCGTCCAAATCGGCGTATACGCACCAGTTTTCGCCGCCGACAGAGCCGTTAACCCCCGTCATACCGGGCAAACAAATATTCACCAGTTTGGCGGGGTTATACGCCTTGACAGTTTGATATATATCGCAGAACAGCGCGTTTGCCGCATCCTTGTTTTCGTATTCGCCGCCGCGTTCCAAGTCTATGTCCACTCCGGCGCACCACGGATATTTTTGCATGATCCGCACAAGCTCGGACAGGAACATCGTTTTCGCGCCGTTCGTGTTGTTCCGCAGGGCGGTGAATATCGAAGCCGTGCCGTGATTCATTACGGTAAGAAACCATCGAACCTTCGGCCATTTATTAATGTACGGCAGGATACCCGAAATCGGAGTACCGGTTTCTCTGATAACACCATAGATATCCACTTCGAACGTAAAAATGCCGACGCTTTCGAAGCGGTCGGCATAATTATTCAAGGCTTGGAACATCCGAGCGTTGCCCATGAACGACCAGACCATACATTTCTTACCTTGCAAATAATCTCCGTTCATGAATTCGGCGCTCCTTCCGTCATTTCCGTATATTCAACGTACACGCGTGCCGACTTCCCGCGTTCCAGAGTAACGTGATGCTTGCTGTCATGGGCGGCAGTGTATTGATAAAACCCATCCTTCGGCGTTGGCGAGCCGTTCTTCAGACACTCATGGCCGGAAGCCTTAAGCGCCAGCGCATCGTCCGCGTTCACCGCCGATATGAAACGGCACTTATGCGAACCCATTCCCTGCGAAATCGAAACGCTGTCCGCTTCCATATCCTGTTTCGGATATATATAAATATCAAGACCCGCCGATGTTTTCCCTGTGTTGAACACCACGACCGTTTCGCTTCCGCGTACCACACCGTTATGATATCGTGGAGCGTTGCCGCTGTTTTGCAGCATTGATTCCGTGTGCGGCGCGTATCCCGTCAGCCAGCCGCCCTCCTGCACCTGCAGGTCTGTGATATAAAAAATACCGGCGCAATTTCGTATTACGGGGCGTATAGTTATACTCACCACTTTCTGTTCTTTTAAAGGTTTGCGTGTTTCCGTGAATCTTGTAAATTTGACCGCCATGTTTTCACCTACCCGTCCAGAACCCATTTAAGCTCGCAGACATTTCCAACCCAACCCGTAGCAAACGTGCCGGTTTGTAAAAATAAATCGGTAAAATACGCAACGCCGGTGCAGCCCTGAATTATCAGACGGATTGTAATCGCTTTTACACGTTTGTTTTCGGAGGGAATTAACGGCGATGATATATGCTTATAATTCATAAATAAACGCCCCCGTTTTAATTAATTATAGCCGCCGTTTCCGGTAAGCGGCATTTTACCTTCTAAAAAAGGCAGCGGATCAATCGCGGTTTCGATACCGTTTGAAATATCATACAGTCCGAAATGCAAATGAACGCCGTCCGAAAATCCTGTTGTCCCCATGTATCCGATAACAGCACCCGCTTTAACTGTCTGCCCGACTCTGACAAGCGTTTTGCACTTTGCCAAATGACAGAACCGCAGTATATACTTGTCGTTTACCTTGATTTTGACATAGTTCCCCAAATCGTGCAGTCCCGAAGTATCTTTGCCGCGCACGTTATATTTGACATAAACGACAAGCCCGCTGACAGGTGTGATTATCCAACCTTCGGGTACAATATCGACGCCGTCATGCCCGCGGACAGTTCTGCCATCGACAGTAATTGACCTATCACCGAAAGGCGATATAATCCGTTCATTTTTCGTTTCCAAAACATGATTGATTATTGCCATTTTATTTTCACCAAACTATGCCTGATATAATTCGTATGTGATTTTCGCGGTGTGCGCCGCCGTTTTGTTGATTGGCGCCGCTAAATTGTTGATGCTGCCCAGATACGGATATATCGCTGATATTGTCGAATGACTGTTTGTATCCCCGAAAAGCGATAGCGGGAACCGGGTTTGATTTTTATAACTTTTTCCGGATAAAAAACGCCCTTGAATATTAACGGTGCCCCATTTATCGCCGTCGAGCCATCTGCAAAACATAGAAGTGCTTCCGGCTAACATAAACATTTTCCCGCCGATAATCTGCGCATAGCTTCTTACGCCGTTATCCGGACAAACTACCGAAGTGAAAGTAGCGGTAGTCCCTGAAACAACGTATCTCGACCAGTGATAGGTGTTTGTAGCGGTATGATGCAGATTTATATATAAGTCGTTGCCGTTTAAGAAAGCCATTTGCGCTGAGGTGCTTAAATAAGCATTATATCCAGGAGGAGTACCTACTAACGTCAGGGTACTTTGTGATGATAAAGTGCCGGTTTGTAAGTTTAAAACAGTCCTTGTAATCGACGTAGCTGAGGTTATCAAGCAGAGCGTAGCGGATTGCATGGTTTCGTCAACGACCCATCGAAATTGGTTATTCGCGTTGGAAACTGAAATCGATTTTTCGTCAATTATTCTGCAATTTGAAGTGTTTAGTTGTTCAAAAGGCAACAAGCCTGTTTTATCGAAGCTCTTAATATAAGCGAGATAAATCATGTTTGCAGTGGTATAAATCATGCAATATCGGTTGTTCGATACTTCGCCTAAAAAAGCATAATTTGTCCATACGCCGTTCGAAGGCGGCGTAGAAGGGCTGTAGAGATAATTAAGGAAAGCGATACTAAACGCGGCAGAATCCTGCCCTGCGCCTGAATCGGATTCAACTTGCAATCCGCCGTTCCCGCCAATATCTGATGTAAGCGCCAAGCATCGCCATGTCCCGATTGCGCGGTCGGTCGCGAAATCCCAAACGTGCCGCCGCCCGATTAAATCCAAACCGTCCATTATATCGAAACTTTCACTCACGTTGTATGTGCCGCGAAAAGGATTAGTGCCGGTATATACCCTTCCGGCGTGTCCGACTTCGGCTACTCCTTTCGGAACCCAACAAATATTAGGGTCTTCGTTAACCGGCTCGTCAAGTATTAAAATACCGCCTAACCCTTTCGTATAAATAGGTGTAATATAGTTTACAAGTGTTACAAAGTTCAAATTCGCTCCTGTCCCGCAATATTGGATATCGGGACTAATCCACCGGCTGAGCGCATTCGTTATAAGGTTTTCCTGTTCGACACGTTCTACTTCCTTGCCGGAAACCGCGTCAAATAACTGGACTTTTGAATGTCCTTTGAGTTTGATTGCGTTGGTTTCCCAAGGCGCGGCGGAATGGTTCCCGCCATTTTCTTTTATTCGCATAATCTCTACCCCTTTATAAGTTGTGTTAATATATCCGGTAATAATTCGCCGCTTATGTTACTTCGCAAATTGCCGACATTGGAGTTGTACTGCAAAAAAATTGCGTCGCCTAACAGCACCATATTTAAATCCATATCGCTGTCAAGCGTTAAATCGTAACCGTTCGTGCTTGACCTAACGATTGCCGCGGGAGAACGCTGTATAAACTGTCCGCCGAAAACTCCGCGTACAGTAAACGCGCTTAACGACTGGGTGCCGCCGTACACGGGATTTGAAAACGCCAGCCTGATATGCAAATTGTCGATATAATACAAAGTCGCCTGAGCGTTAGGCGTAACGTCGCTAAGAGCCGCCGTTTGAGCGTTCCATGATTCAGATGCGAACATCGGCAGCGTTTCTATAAATTTTGCCGTTAAAGGCAGGGAAGCAGAAGCGCTGACAACTGTTTCATTGATGACATCCGCAACTTGCGCCGTCCATGAGGAAGAGGTAAATGCCACAATATCTTCAGTAACATCGACCGTACCGTCCCAGCCGCCGCCTTGCCCGCCTCCCGTCACTTCAACCCAGCTTGTGTCTTGCCGTCCGTAAATTTTGCCGTTATTCGGCGCTTCGGGTATTCCGCCGCTCACTACCACCTGCTTGATGTCATTCTCGACAACATACGCAGAATCGACGGAAAAAAAGTCTATGAATTTATTTTCTGTAGTCCCGTCCTCATATTCAAATACCACCTCAATTCCGACCCTGCCGTTTTCGCCTTTTACGAGGTTTTCGCCGCCAAGCTGCGCGGAAATGGTGTAACTGCGCCGAGAATCAGGGTAAACGGTCTGCTCCATATATTTCGCGCCTTGAAACCCAGCCGCTTTAAACGACGCCGTTCCCGTTACGCCGTTCTGAGTGTCGATTTCAAAACCGGAGTTCAGCCAGTACGCAAAGCCGTCATCGGCGCGGGAATTCCGTAAATGGTTAAAAGGCACAAAATCGCGCACTTCCTGTTTTGATGAAGACTGGACGTTTTCAAAATTCATCAGCTGGTCGGCGGTTTTATCCCATTGCGCCGACACATCGCCGAATTCACGCAGTTTCGTTGAAAGTTCCAGCACCGTTTTCCACGGTTCCTGCAGATTGTATTGCCTGCGCACAATCCGGGTTTTGATTTTCAAATTAAGGTCACGGTCGTCAACCATGACGATATCACCAAGCTCCCACCGCTCATGCTCATACCCTGTAAGCACCGACAAGTCCATAGCCGACAAAACGTAAGAGACGCGGGGGATTGCATATTCGGCAAGCCGCATTTTTGTAAATTCCAGCATATCATACGGATTTGAAAAATTGGATAAATCAAGTGAAGAGACGCGTACTTCACTGCAGTACGTGAAATCCTCCACGTAAGGTTTGCCGCCGTTTATAAGCGCAAACGTCAAACCTTCCGTGCCGCGGGCATATAACCTCGTAACAAGCCCGCGAGTGTCGGTAACCCTCTGTATTCCGGTTAGATTTTTTCGGTAAGCGAACAGCGCGCCGCTTTCCTTGCCGCTGAACGTAAGCAGATGCACAAGACGGTTCGGATTGTCAAAGACAAGGTCTCCTCCGTAGATTTCCTGTATCTTTCGCAGCGAAGCCAGCGCGTTTTTTTCTTGAAGCTGCCATGTTCGCCTCGCGGTGATATTTACCGTTCCCGCTAACCAATCCGTCCCCCGCAGCGCATAACGCAGCGGTTCGCCCGGAAAGCTGTTGGAAAAAGTCATAGGCTGTATTTCTTCCGAAAACGCCAAGTCATAAAATACGGATTCCGCGTACACCGACGTCGTGGCTTCATTATTGTTTTTATCGTCCGTTACTGTGCGTATACGATAAATGTCATTGACTATTTGTATCGACTTTTCATTGTCGAGCGATGTACGTTTTGCATCTAAATACGGGAGCTTGAACTCTAATATGTCCGCGCCGTTGACTTCGCCGGTTACAATAATGTCGTATGCGTTTTCCAATACCGATTCCCACGCGCCGTTTTTGTCCAGCACCATCGGGCGGGCAAATCCAAGTCTCTCATACGGCGGTTTCGGAATGTCGTGCAATTGTATGTTCAGCAGCTTCGGCGATGCGTTTGTATCGGACGTGGTCAGAGTAACGCGATAACGGATATACTCCTTATTAGGCGAAACAAGCTCGCCGTTCACTCCAACCGTCTGCCAAGAAGACCAATCGGTCATGTTGTCAGACGTGGAAGTTTCAATTAATGCAACAGCGGTAATTCCCGCCGTATATTCGCTTGTCACCGATACGCGCCCGCTGCCGGAAAGCGCGCAGACAGCCGCCGTTGTTTCCAATACACCGCTTTCAGCGTAAACATTGTCTGTTTTCCTGAGTAACACCGCGCCGGGTTCGGTAAGCGCGTCAACACTCGCAGTCGAATCCGCTCCGTTGGCGAGCATCGCCTGACGGAAATAACGCTCTAAATCATCAATCGTTAACTGACTGTCCGTTTCAAAAAACCAGTCGTCGAAGCCTCCGGCGTAGTAATATTGATCGGCGAGCATACCCATGATGATATTCGCCGTACAGGAAGGGTTTATGTCGCCGCTGACCGTCCGGATCGGCGCCTTCCATACCATACCGTCGGCGCGGTTACAAAGAATCATCTGAGAAGTTTTCGCCGTAACGCCGATAACTGCACCGATAAAGTACCAGCCGTTATTAACTGTACTGAACGGCGGCGTTTCGCTTTGGTCAAGGATAAGAGCCCCCGCCGAATTATAAATCATCATGCGCGGCCGGCCCTGATAAAGCGATACATAAAAAATAGGCTGTCCGGGCCCTTGCCGTGTGTTGAAAAGCGGAATAAAATTTTGACCGACCGAGTATGTCGTAGGGTTAATCCAGCCGCCGACAACTATTCTTTCGCCAAGTTCGGAAAAAAATCCGCCGTCATTTTCAGCAATCAAATGCGTCTTTTCCGTGTCGGGACTGACTATATTTAACCTAAAATAACGCCCGTAACGGCTGTTAAGCAGCGCCGCCGTTGCGTTTCCCCCCCAGCCGGAAATGATGAGGCGGCGGTTTTTGCCGGAACAATCAGCGAGCGCTGTTTCGCTGTCCGGAGCGGCTTCATTGAAGCGCCACATAGCGGCGGTCTGTTCGGTTACCTGAAATTCACCCGTGAAATCTTCTTGTTTTGCCAAAACTGATTTTATCGCCAGAATAACCACCTCCTTTTCGCCGCACATTTTCAACGCGTAATATTTGCGTTATTACGCCGTCAACCGTATCAACTCACCGCCAACGGCTCATAGCCTGTATTTTAAGCTCCGTAAACGCGGCTCCCGCTGCGGATATTTCCACGGTATTCACGCCTCTTTGCAATGAGGGAAAATTCAATTCCTGCAAACACGGCAGTCCGTTCCGTAATGTAATGCCCTGTGCGTTGACAACTTTTGCCGTGACCTTGCCGCTGTCGATTACTAACGTTTCGCCGGCTACCAATACGCCGGCAACGCGAAGCTCCGAGCCGTTTGTACGAAGCGAAATATATGAGGATATTCCTGAAAACACCGTTCCCTTAAGAAAATAAACCGGATCGGACGAAGCGCTGCCGATAACCCGATTAACTTCATGGATTCCCTCTGCTGTGATAATAAAACTCTCATCCGCCAGCGCGTAGGCATGAGGATCGGGGCATACGAATTTTAAATCAAACTGTCCCGCTGTTCTAAGAAGCCGTTCGCAGTCCACCGTTTCAAAAATACGCGCCATGAAATAACGATCCGGCACATCGTCTAAAATAAGTTCTCCGAGCCCACGGGACGGATCGAGCCATCCGGCAACGCCGTCCAGTATGTTTATTAATTCGGCGAAACTGCGCTGCGGAGTCACGCCGCATCGTATAACGATATGGCGTTCGGCAGCGTCGCAGCCGAAGTCCGCGACGCCCGCTTTACCGGGTACGGTCACATAAGAATTGCGTAGAGGGGGAGAGGCTTGCCAATCGGTCAGACGGGCGCGGAGCTTCATACTCTGCGATGATATTCCATTATATATAAAACCCAAGTTACTCCCCCCTTACACCGGATTGAAACGGCCTTGCGCCCGTGAACCGGTTTGCATCAAGTTATACAATTCCTGTGAAATTTTGCGTATATCATCCTCGCTTCGAACAATCATCTGCTGTATGGTAATCAACGACCCGCCGCGATTGGATAAATTTAAACCGTCGCTCAAATTAACGGCAGGCATATCAGATTTTACGGGGAGAGCAGTCCGAATATTATATCCGAGCCTGTCGGCAGCCCGTTCCAAACCCGCGCCGCTAAAATCAAAACGGGCTGATTGGCTAAACTGCGCCTTTATTGTTTCACATAACGTGGCAATCTCATCAGGCAGTGAACGGAACACATCCAATATGGATTGTAAAATATCTTTCGCAAAATCTATAACCGGCTGCGCTTGCTGCTTGTCCCGTTCCGCCGACATACCCATCTTTTTTAAGTTGGCGTTAACATCCATGTCGATATCGAAGTCCGTGGGGATGGCGTCTATCATCATTTTTTCCACGCCGTCCATTTCAGCGTCAAAACCGACGCCGAGCCCTTCCGCCATGTATCTTCCGATTTCCGCGAACACACGGGACGGCGATTGAATACCAAGCGACTGCTTGGCGGAATTAACGATGTTTTTAAAGAATGCCGTGACTTGTTGGCGGAACCACGATTCTTTTTGCTGCATACCCTTCCAAGTCCCGTCCACGATCATTCCGCCGATTTCATTAAATCCGCTGTTGTTAACGGCGGTTTTCGCGGTAGTTTTTGCGTCCTTGATTAATTGTTTTGTCGCTTTATCCAAACTGTTGTTTTTGTCCACGCCTTCCGCGATGTTGTCCACCATATCCGCGCCGGAGTTGACCACGTCCGGCAAGCCAAGCTGCTTCATAAGTGAATCAGTGGCTACTTTGGAACCGTTGGCGAATACTTCGTTTAAATCGGCCAGTTCTTTGTCGCTGGATTTGACCAGCGCGGCGACGTGTCCTGCCGATTCGGGTCCGGCAGCGCGTAGTTTATCAAGCAGACCTCTATCAAGGCCTCTGTCCGCCAGCGCGGATATATTATCCGCCCATGTTTCCAATACCTGCTGATTGTGTTTCATGTTTTCTGTCATATCGCGGACGGATAATTCTGATTTATCGTTCATTTTTTTGAACATTTCGGTGGCTGAATTAGTGTAGCGTTCCAGTTCCTTTTCTGTTTCCCGTAATTTTTCCTTATATTCCTCTAAGGTTAAACCCTGCTCGCTTGCCGCTTTCACCATCGCTTCGGTAACTTCCTGCTCGTTCTGTATTTTTTTGCGGGATAATTCTTCCTGAATGGCATAGGCTTCTTCAAGTTCGTCAGTCATTTCCACGGTGCTGTTAACGATTTTCTTATTGGCGGCAGCCTGTTTTTCAGCGGCTTCGGTGACCGCTTTCGTAGCGTTATCAAAACTAACGGAAAGGTCGTCCTGCTGAATGATGAGCTCGGCTTCGGATTCGGTTAATTCCTTTACCATATTGTTATACGCTTTTTTCTTAATGGTGCCCGCTTCCAAAGCCTCGTCCAGTTCGATACGCTGGCGGTTTATTTTATTAAGCTGATCCTCGACAGCCATCTGCTCCTTAGCGATTTCGACAGCCCTCTCCCGCGCCGCCTGCGCTATCGCTTCCTGCTTCCGGGCTTCCACTATGCCGTAGATTTCATTTATATTACGACTCATAGCGTCGGTTTCGGCATTATACTCAACGACGGACTCGCCCATCGCCTCGTTCAGCATACTTACATAGGCGGCAAGCTGCTGCTTCTGCGCGGCGGATTTGTTTTCCACTGCCGACAATTCCGCTATTTTATCGGCGAGGCTTTTAGCAGCGCCCGCGTCCTGTGCCATGCTCGCGGTTTTATCGGCATAGGCTTTTTGTGAATCGGCTACGGAGCTATTAAGACGCTCATTTTCCTCAATTAACGCTTTTGTGCTTTCTTTCAAACGCTTCTGTTCTTCGGATTCCCTGCTCAGCCACATAACCAGCACGGTAATCCCGGCCGCAAGCGCGGCTACACCTGCGATAATCAATCCGATGGGGTTTGCCAGCATCGCCGCGTTCAATAGCCACTGCGCTGCCGTGACGACAGCAGTCGCCGCCGCTTGGATATTTGAAGCTACAGTATGCGCGGCTGTAGCGACGGTCAAACCCTTCATCATATTTGTAATCGTCTGCACGATTTGAAAAGCCGCAAATCCGGCAGCAGCGGCGGCTATAAAAGGAGCCATCGCTTTTATCACGTCAATAATGCCGGATATAACCGCCGTGAACGGTTTCAGAAGGGGTATCGCGTTTCCTAACCCTTCGGCCAGTTTTTTTACAATATCCGCTCCGGCGTTGACGATTTCAGGCAGCATACGGATGACGCCGTCTATCAGCCCAAGCAGAAGTTTTATTCCCGCTTCGGCTATTGTCGGCAATAGCTGAAGAATTGCGCGGATCAGCTGATTAATGAGATAAGCGGCGCTTTCTACAATAACGCCGATATTGTTTGAAATTCCGTTAACAAGGGCTGTTATCAGGTCGCTCCCGATTTTGACCAGTTGGGGTAAAAATTTGTTGATTGTATCGCCGATTTCAGAAAACACGTCGTCGAAAGCTTTTGTCAAATCCTGCAGGGAGCCTTCGCCTCGTAAAAACCCGGTAAGGGCATCGGACAGCGAAGATATGGACGGCAGCATTTTCGCGGCTATCTGCGCCTTGAATTCGTTTGCCAATGTACCGACCGCAATCTTCGTGTTATCCATGACAGTAGCGAGATTCGCCATTTCTCCTGCGTCGGTCTGTGCCAGCGCTTCATTAACGCCGCCCATGCTTTCACTGACCATGTCTATGACGAAAGCGGTGCGCTCCGCCTCAGTCGCGGTTTTGAACCACTCTTTTTCGGTTTGGGACAGCGTGAATCCTTGTTTCGCCAACCCGTCGATATTGCCCATTATCGCTTTTCCCAGCGAGGTAGCCACGTTCCTTGCCTGTTCCGAGGACGCCGCAGTTCCGTACTGGTATGCGATATAATCGTTCATAACCGGAAGCATATCTTCCAGCGCTTCTTTTTTCTCAACAAAAGACGCCAATTCCGCCAGTGCCGTGACCTGCGCCGTTTTTGAAACGACGCCGTTTTTTTCCTGCTGTTCCGCGAGTTTTACCAAACTGTTTATTTCGTCGTCTGTGGCGTCCATCATGTTGCGCATGACTTTTGTAAGCAGAGTGTGGCTCTCGGCGGCGGCCTGCGCCATCTGCGAACTGTCGTTCACATAATCTTTAACAGCCGAACCGATTGCTTTTACGGCGTTTACAATCATCGAAGCCCCGGCTTTGATTACTTCGGCGGTCAAAGCCGCTTTCAAAACGTCGCCGAATACAGATGTTTCTTTTGCCGATTTATCCGTTTCACGTTGATATAACCCCAGCGACTTTGTGACGTCGGAGACCGCCTTTTCTTCTTCATCGGCGGCTTTGCCGACAGCCTTCTGCTCGCCGGCTAAATCTTTCAGCTTCTTTTCCAGCGTTTTCGCTTCGGCGCTGTTTTCCCCGTATTCTTTGCGAACCTTGACATATTCACGGGCTGTTACTTCAATTTCTTTACTCAGCGCGTCATAACGGTCGGAATTGGATTTCAAAGCGGCATTATTGGCTTTTAACTCTTTTTCCATGCCGTTGAGTTCGGCTTCCGCTTTGTTTAACTGAATCTGCCAGTTCTGCGTCCGGCGGTCATTTTCACCGAAAGACGCGGCAGCGTTATCCAGCGCGGTTTTTAATGTGGAAACTTTATCTTTTTGCGTTTCAATTTCTTTATTAAGCGTTGTGTTACGGGCGGTAAGTGCGGCGGCGGATTTATCGTTTTTATCGAATTGGCTGGCCACAAGCTGCATTTCCGAGCCGAGAATTTTGAATGATTGATTTATTTCAGAAAGAATCTGTTTGAATTGTTTTTCGCCTTCGATACCTATTTTAAGCCCGAATGAATCAGCCATTGCCGCCGCACCTCCTCTCCGTAAAAAATCCCGGCGGCTATATGCCTTCCGGTATCAAGTCGTCTATAAGCACCTCACTTTTCGGTTTTGCTATGCCTAAATATTGTTTGTGGCATTCCCACAAATCAAGCAATAAACCCAGCGGCATAAGCCATGTCTCTTCCTCGCTGCGGTTTAAGTGAACCGTTCCATAATACAGCAGCCGGGTAAACAACTCATCGTCGTCTACTCGGCCGGCGGGTTTTTTGAGTTTTCCTCGCTTTCTACGTTCCGTTTGGCTCCGCGGAACATGGCGTCGGTGATGGCTTCTTTGTATTCCGCAAGTTCAAACGGGGAAGTCAGCAGCTCCAATTCTTCCTCGGTCAGCAGAGGCTTGGGATTATTATTGTTGCGAAGATTGTGTATCATAATGGTCTGATTGGCAAGCAAAGCGATGAGCCAACATATTTCGTCCAGCGCCAATTCAAAATTCTCGGCTTTCATAAGCCTGTCGCCGAGATTATCCAATCCGCCGTAACGCCGTGCTATTTCCTTTGTGGCGCGGGTAGTAAGCAGTAACTCATAATCTGTTCCGCCGATATTTATAACGGCGCTCCTGTCATTATTCATAATGGCCCGCCTCCTGTATTTTGATATGCCGCAAACGTCGGCTCATACACCTGCTGATACCAACCGGTGATAATAGTCGATTCCACTCCGGTGTCGCCTTCCGTAACCTCCGCTTTCCACGGATGCCTTCCGTTGCCGTCCAGCTTATTTCTGCGTAAAACCGTGCCTTCTATTTTCGGTGTTTGAAAAGTAATAGAGTCGCCTTTTGTAGCGAGACTATCGGACGGCACGGCGAATTTGACTTTATAAAGCCAAAAATAGCGGTACTTTCCGTTGGCTTTTTTTGCGCGGAAACCGATAGCTACAGGCTTGCCGCTGTCTTCGCTTGCCGAAACCAGCACGCCGTTGTCGTCTGTGGTGCCGCCGGTAAGCTCCTCGGCGGCTTTACGGCCGATATCATCTATTCCGAGAGACAGTTTACCGTTTTTAAACTCCTTGATAATTTCCGCCGCGCCATCGTCGGCGTAGAGTGTCGCTTCAGCGAGTTCTACCGACAATTCGGCAGATATGGCTTTCGCCAGCATTACGGGCGTACCGTAAGTTTCCTCGCCCGTAACGGGCGTTTCGGTGACCGGTGCGTAGTAGAGCCGGTCAAGTCCAATCGTTGCCATAATATTAATCCTCCAGTTCGTAATTTTTCGCCGTGTCAATGGCGTAATGGTGATAGCCGGTATCATCTTCGTGACCGATATATTTACGGTCTGTTACAGTTATATCTGCATCGAGCAGAGCTTTGACGATTTGATTCTTGCGCTGTATATAATTGTTTTTGCTGAACAGCGAAATCCGTGCTTCCTGCGTTTCGTGCCTCGGACGGTCGTCGGCGTGAAGCCCGAATGTATCGGACAGAGGCGTAATGACCGCATATTCATCCGGAGCTTTGCCTTTAAATACTCCTGTTTCGACGCGAACGCCGAGAGCGTCCATTATCGTATTCAATTCCCGTAAAATGCTCATATCTTGGTTATCTCCTCCTCCAGCTTGGCGGACATCACTTCGATACATTGTTTCCGCGACGCCGATTTTGCCGGTTTCAGAAATGGTTTCGCGGGCTGCCCGTGTTTGCCGTATTCGATAATGTTGGCGATTTTGGCGTTGCTGCCGCCTTTTCCGCGCCTCGGTTCGGCGAACCCAACTTTAATGTTGTGGTCGCCCTTTCTGTCCAATTTAACGCCGGTAAGTCCCAGCGACGATTCTAATTCGCCGGTGGAACGGGATTCGTACTTCGTGCCGCTGCCGACGGCAGAACGCAGATTACTCTTTACTTTTGCCAATACAACCTCTCCGCCCGCTTCCAGCACCTTCGTCACGACGTCATCCGTTTTGTCCGCAAGCCGGGATATTTTTAGCAAAAACTCTTCCGGCATTTTCACGTCCAATTTTGCCATAGACTCACCTCACAGTCGGCTCTGTTTTTTCAGCCAGAACTTCAGTATACATTCCGCGCCCTTTAACATCCTCTGCGCTCAGTATCCGAAACCGTCCGTCGGCGCAAGTGATGACAAACGAAGTGTCGACGGAAAGCCCCGGTATCCTGCGAAAGCGGAACAATGCCGTTGCGGTCGAGAACGCGGCACGGTTCGCCCATTTTTCATTGCCGTGCCGATCCTCTTTGTACGCCCGGACGGAAGCGAGGATATTGTCGCCGGTTTTCACGAACCCTTCGTCGTCCTTGACCGGTTCGGTCGTGATGATTTCGATAAATGTATTCATTTTTCCAAAACTCATAGGCGCGTCACCTCCTCGGAACGCCGATGTAATCAAGAAACGCGCCCAAGCCGAGCGCGTCCATACAGTATTCGTGCAGTTTCGGATGTGTCACCGCCATCCGTTGAAATCGGTTAATTTTGTCGCGATGGCAGCCTACGGGACAAAAAACACAGCCGGTACGCTGTTCGCCTGTAGTGGTGAGCCGCCCGCCGCCATCCTCGACAATATCACCGTAGACGGATGCTATCGGGAGCTTGTAATCACGGATATATCGGAGCGCGTCGTCGTTAGTCCAAAATGACAGCGGTTTCGATACGGGTTGCTTTGAATCAAAATTATTGCATCCCGTTTGAAACCACGCTTGCCGCCGTCGTGTGCTTTCGGTCGCCATCGTGCCGACAATCGGCTGCCTTCCGGTCTCCTTGCGGTATTTGTCGAGCGGCGCTTCCTTCATAATTCCGCAGCAGTTTGCCGAAATCTTGAACGGCGCGTCCAATAAAAAAGCCCATTTTTTATAGTGTGACTTCCTCCATTCACTTGGAGAGCCGTCCGCGTTTACGCCGTTCAAACGCTCAAGAGCCCACCGCGAGCCTTTTCGCGCGTAATATATCGTGTGCGCCACGTCCTTTGAAGGATAACACCAGCCATGTTCGCGCACCACATCGTCAAACCGCATTTTCGGTTGCAAAACCGTCACATTCGGCGTATCTACCGCAAACTTCCGCACTTCGGGAAAATCAAGCCCCGTGTTGACGTACACAGCTTCAATATCAGGGAAACACCGGCGCGCCAAATCAAGCAGTATCGCGGAATCTTTGCCGCCGGATATGGAAACGCTGACTTTGCCGTCAAAGCGGTAATACCACTCCATAATCCGTGTTTGCGTGACCATAATTTTTCGGGAGAGCGGCCAAGCCTGCATGATTTTCAAATCCCCGGCGTTATGTTTATTCACGACCACGCCTATACCTCCCACTGTTTATCCATCGCCAGCAAACGGTTGACAGTATTCCAGACCTGCGCCGCCGCGCTCACGTTGTCAGCGAAGAAGCCGCCGGTACTGCCGTCCCTGCTTTCATAGAAATGGGAAGAAAGCATAATGACGGCCTGTTCGGTGACAGCGGCCATATTATTGCCGCGCTTGGAATAATAATTTTCCGGACGGTGCTGATAGGTTTCGGCATAGGAAACAGCGGCGGCAATATAGCCAAGAAGTGAAGCATCATCCTCGTCATGCTGAAGAATAAGGTTAGCTTTTGTCTTTTGCAGCAGTTTTCGCATTTTCGCAGTTACAGCCATTGCCGCCGCGCCTCCTTTCTTACGTCGCTTTTTGTTGCATCAATTTGACTGCTTCCTGCAGAATCAGTTTGCCGTCAACGCGCTGAGAGCCGAGGAAGCCGACCTGACCGTTAGCGGCGTACAATTCGTTAAGCCGCTTGAAAGACCTTCCCTGACGGTCAGCTATCCAGTAATACGAAAAATCTCCGAACGCGACGGTTTTCGCGCCCGCTTCAATCGTAGGCATGAAGCTGCTTGTCTTGACGGGTTTGCCCAAAATAGTGTCCGGCGAGCCTACGATTACGGACGGCTGCCAGAGATATTGGCCGGTGTTGTCTTTAAGTTTACGGACAGCTTTTATTGTCATGTCGTTCACGACGAACACGGCGTTGCGCCGGTAAGGTTCACGCAGGCTGTGATAAAGGTCTATAATCTCATCCAGCGTTATCGCCGCTGCACCCGCAGTGGTCACTCCGACCTGTGCCGAAGACAAAAAGCCGGTGGGTCTGCCCGTGCCGCTGCCGGTGATGAACGCCTGCTCCTCGGCTCTGCCGATCCTGCGTCCGAATTCTTTTGCGGCATATTGTTCAAGGTTGAACGCGCTATCGTTCAGGAGTTCCTCGCTGATTTTCAGCATGGTAGCCAGCTTGTGGGCGCCAAGGTTGACTTGTCCGAAAGTATCGTCCGATTCGGGAATAGCCGCGCCTTCGTCAACCCACGAAGCCGTGCCGTTACTGGCCACTACGGGGATTTTCTTATCGCCGGAAGACGATGTGATGACGTGAGCGAGGGTACGGATGATGTTTTCGTCTTCCAACGCCTTAACAAGCATCCGCTCGAATTCATCCGGCACAAGATATCCGCCCTCGCTGTCTGTGCCGATACTGAGCGCGTTCAATACTTCGGTTTTGGGCGTCTTGTTGCGCATGGCGTTCCAGAACGCCTTTTTGTACTCGGCGGCAGCCCTGCCGGTTTTTTCTTCGCCGTCGCCGGTTGTCGGCTTATTAGTGATGGGGATGCTCGTGGGTTTCGCCATCTCCGCTTCGATGGACGCCTGCCGTTCCAGCCGCTCGATTTCCTTGCCGAGTGCCACTACCTCGGTTTCCATCTTTTCGTATGCGGCGGTGTCTTCGGCGGAGAGTAATCCGTCGTCGCCGCGCTTGGTGTCGAGGAACGTTTTGGCGGCGTCCCATGTTTTCGCGCGTTTTTCGCGCAGTTCAAGAATTTTACTCATTGTGATAGTCCTCCTATATAAATTTTAATGGGATAATAAAGAAAGCCGCTTGTACAGCGACTCAATCGGGGTTCCTGCGGGTTTTTCGGGTTCCTGTGGTTCAGTATTTTTCGAAGGCTCCGCGGCTTTTGGTTTAGGTATTTTCCCAAGCAGAGAATTTGTGACCGCCGCGCGGTTGAATATCATTCCGGCGCTTGCGGCGTTGACTATGACAGTCGGTTCCGCGCCGGTTGGAGTATCGCCGTCGATAAACATAACCTTATCGGCGAATCCAAGTTCCACCGCTTTGTGCGCGTTCATCCATGTTTCGGCGTCCATCAGACGCGACAGCTTTGTACGGGACAATCCTGTTTTTATTTCATATGCGTTGATAATGGATTCTTTGACTTCGTCCAGCAGAGCTTTTGCGCGGAGCATTTCTTCTGAATCGCCCCATGCGATTGTCGCGGGATTATGAATCATCAGCATACTGACCGGCGACACATACACCTCGCCGCCCGCCATAGCGATGACCGATGCAGCCGATGCTGCGACGCCGTCAATTTTTACGGTGACTTCGCCGGCATAATCCATCAGCATATTGTAAATTTGCGCCGCCGCGAATACGTCTCCGCCCGGACTGTTAATCCAAACCGTAACAGATCCGCTGCCCGAAAGCAGTTCTTCCTTGAATGCCGCGGGCGTCACCTCGTCACCCCACCACGTTTCTTCAGCGATGGGGCCGTTGAGATAGAGGGTGCGGCCGCCGCCCGTTTCGTCACGCACCCAGTTCCAGAATTTTTTCATGTAGTTTCCTCCGTTTTCTTTGATTTGTATGCAGCGCCCGCGTCCTTCAGCGGGAGCATGTTGCCGTTGACGAGATACAAATCGCCTCCTTCCTCGGCGGGAATTCGGTTCATATTTTCCAGTTCGCGGATATCGTTGGACGACAGCCAGCCGTTTTGACGCCCGACCGAGTAACCGTTCATTCTTTTCACATAATCACCGCGCATCAAGCCGTCCACATTCATCTTTATAAATAACGTGGATTTTTCAGACGGCAGCAGAAGCGATTGTTGCAAAGCCTGTTCCCAGCGGACGACCCACGGATTTAAAGTATATTTAACGAACTCGATGGATTGCTGTTCGATGTTATTGAAACTGGATTTTTCCAAATCCCCGATCATGTGCGGCGGCACCCGGAAAATACGGGCGATTTCATTTAACTGGAATTTACGGGTTTCGAGAAATTGCGCCTGTTCAGGCGGAATGCCGACCTGTTTATAGTGCATTCCTTCCTCAAGCACCGCCACGCGGTGAGCGTTTTTACTGCCTTGATAGGCAGTGTTCCAGCTATCTTTAACACGCTGGACATCTTTGACCACGCCGGGATGTTCCAGCACTCCGCCCGGATTCGCGCCGTTGGCGAAAAACGTCGCTCCGTATTCTTCTGTGGCGAGAGCCATGCCGATGGCGTTTTTCGCCATCGCTATCGGCGAATAGCCGACCAGTCCGTCGAAACCGAGACCGGGAATGTGCAGCACTTCATCTTTTCGCAGAGTAACGTCGCTTTCGCCGAATTCTCTGCGGTAGGTGTATACAATTTCACCGTTCGCCGTGCGGTCTACCGCCATCTTGTTCGGAAGAAGCGGATACAGGGAAAGAGCGCGGCCTCTGCCGTCACGGATGATTTGAGCGTAAGCGTTGCCCCATAATAAAAGATGACTCATTAGTGTTTCGCGGAACACAAATGAAGTCATCTCATGGTTTGGTTCGTAGTGCAGCAGACTGTAAAGCGGATGGTTCGCCACTTTGCCTGTGCCGCCGTCGTCTTTATAACAAAAGATGTGAAGCGGAAGTCCGGCGAGCGATTCGGCGAGTATTCGAACGCAGGCGTACACCGCCGTAGTTTGCATTGCTGTGCGCTCGTTGACTGTTTTGCCTGAAGAGGTGCCGCCGAAAAGAAAACTGAACGCTCCTCCGATTTTATTATTCGGCTTATTTCTTGACCGGAATAATCCTGAAAATATGCTCATAATATCAACAACCCCCTCTCTTCGTAGACGCTGCCGCTTATTTGTCCGCCGCAGCGGATGGCGCGATCGAGCGCCATAATAAGCGCCACGGCCCCGTCAATCTTTTCGGTACTTTTTTCTTTGTCCGGCTTGATATTACCCGCCGGGTCGGTGCGGATAAATATATTGTCCATCATCCACCGAAGTACAGGATGCCCGCTATGGGCGAGCTTTTCCTCTAATGTCAGCTTCATTAACTCCTTTGTCGGCGGCGACATAGAAGCGAAACCCTGTCCGAACGGAACGACTGTAAAACCCAAGCCCTCAAGGTTCTGCGTCATTTGCACCGCGCCCCATCTGTCAAAGGCGATTTCACGAATGTCATATTTCGTGCCGAGTTCCTCAATGAAGCTCTCTATAAAACCGTAATGGACGACGTTTCCGTCTGTTGTTTTTATATATCCCTGCTTTTCCCAAACGTCGTACTGGACATGGTCACGCCGGACACGCAGCGGAAGGCTGTCTTCCGGGAGCCAGAAAAATGGAAGAACGGAATATTTATCTTCATCATCAAAAGGCGGGAACACAAGCACGAACGCCGTGACGTCAATGGTGGAAGATAAATCAAGCCCGCCGTAGCAAACGCGCCCTTTGAGAGCCTCCGCATCCACAATAAAGTTGCATTTATCCCACTTTTCCATCGGCATCCAGCGGATGGATTGTTTTACCCATTGATTCAGCCGTAATTGCCGGAACAGATTTTCTTCAGCGGGATTTTGACGCGCCGATTCGCAGGCTGCGCGGATTTTTTCAATATCTACCGTTATGCCGATAGACGGATTGGCTTTACGCCATACCGCTTCGCTCGTCCAGTCCTCATTATCGTCAGCACCGTAGATAAGCGGATAAAAAGAGTTGTCGGCTTTCCTGCCTTCGAGAATGTCCCTTGCCTTTTGGTGCTGCTCGTAGCAAATGCTTTTTGTATCAGACCCGGACGTAGTGATGAGAAAATACAACGGCTGCTTACGGGCGTCGCCGGAACCGTGAGTCATAACGTCAAACAATTTTCTGTCGGGTTGGCTGTGAAGCTCATCGAAAACCACGCCGTGAACGTTCAAACCGTGTTTTGTGTATGCCTCCGCCGAGAGTACCTGATAAAAAGAACCGAGCGGTTTATACACTATGCGTTTATTTGAAATCATCAGTTTGCATCGGTTTTTGAGCGCAGGGCATTGTTCCACCATTTGCACCGCTACGTCAAACACAATGCTCGCCTGTTGGCGGTCGGAAGCGCAGCCGTATATCTCGCCGCCATGCTCGAAATCGCCGCAGGTCAGAAGCAGCGCGACGGCAGCGGCAAGCTCGGACTTGCCTTGCTTTTTGGGAATCTCAATATACGCCGTGTTGAATTGGCGGCAGCCGTTTGGTTTTAATATGCCGAATACATCGCGGATAATTTGTTCCTGCCAGTCGATGAGCTCAAACGGCATCCCGTACCACTCGCCTTTGGTATGTTTAAGGCAGTTGATAAAGGCAACGGCGTTGTCGGCGGCGGTTTTGTCGTATACCGAGCCGTCAGCCCTATATTTTGTTGGTGAGTATTTTTTTAGCGTCCTCACGGCGGTTGTCCTCCTTTCGGCGCAAAATAAAAAGACCTCCGCGGAAGTCCATCACAATCTATTTGTACGAGGAACAGACAATATCAGAAAAGCCGCCGTAATTGTGTATTTTACAGCGGTTTTTCACTTGTGGTTGAAGCGGATTTTCACTCGGATGCTTCGGATTCGGATGCACGGATTTCCTTTTGCATCGTTGTTTTCAAATTTTTCAAACGGTCTGTGATTGTGTACTCGCTTGCAGAGTTCGGAATGAAATGCTCTCCATCCCACAGATAATAAATTGTGATGGTTTGCACTTTCTCTTCGTCGGCGAGCGGATATGGATTGTTGCGCCGATACTCCATCGCCAGAATACGGCCGCTCTCCGGCAGTTCGTATTTGTAATACGTCTGCCCAAGTTCCGGCACGGTCAGCCAAACACCCCAATCTTTGTAGTTTGTCAAAAACTCACGCCTCTTTTCGCCGTTCCCCCACAGTTTCACCAGTTCTCTGTTTGTGTGTTGCATGGCAAAATCTCCTTATTTTAATAATGTGCGCCGCCGCGCTGGAGCGGAGACGCCATTACTATATATCACTCTAAAAGCAAAAATTAGCAAGTCATATCGGTTAAATATAGCGCACAATCTTTTTCAAATAAAAACGCTGTAATTGTGCGTTACAGCGACCGTTGTAATTTATATTATATGAGGAACAGCCCCAACGGGCCGTCCTCTGTTGTTTTCGTAATTAATGTATACCCTACGGCATTAACTCAATACGCGGGAAGTCGTTTTCATAGTCCCATTTGACTGTGTAGCGTGTTTCGGTTTTTTCGCCGGGCAGCCTAACTATAACGCGAATGTCACCCTCGAAAGATTTGTAAGACCGTAATATTTGCGCTCCTTTGGGTAATTGTTCTTGAATTTGCTTCATGTTTTTCTTGTTCATCCCGATACCCTCCTATTCCGCATATTCGCCGCGCTTGTAAGCGCAATCTGTCAGTTCGGTAAGCCTTTCAATGAAGAATCCGGCTGTTCCAACGTGTCCCCAATTAATGTCATCCGGGTTGAAGCCCATGTGTTCATCGGCGAACGCTTGGAGTTCCGCAAGCCGCTCGTTGATTTCACCAATCTGCTCCATGAACCTGCCGAGTGCCTGTTCCTGTGATGCCGCCAGTGCTTTTTTCAAATTCTTGTTTGCCATTTTCATATCCTCCGTTTTCTTGATTTCGCGGTGATTTCCTCCTCCGCTATACACATATTCGCGTACATTTCGATAAATAGCAAGTCATTTTCCGATAATAAATGTAACAAACATCTTCAAAGCATATCCGCCGCAATTGTGTATATTATAACGGTTCGTCAGCGGCGGGTTCCTCGATTTCCACAGAGTCGGTGGTGGCTTTCCGCAATATTTCAATATCAAAGCCTGCCGATTTGTACCCTTCGAGGATAGTGGAATAATAGTAAACGCTTGGGCGTCCGAGTGGTCGGTAGCCTTCCGCAGCATCATCCCCGTTCATAATATAAACCATCACGCTGATAGTTTTCCCATCTAATTTGACCTTGACGGTTTCTTTGCGGTAGAGCCACGGGAAGCCCTCGTAGCGGTCGAGTGACGCTTCATCTGCGGGGGTAATCTCCCATACCAATACCGGGACTGCTCCCCCTTTGTGCGGCTCCACGGTCGCCACAGCGTGGGCGTGTCCGCCTCTGAACAACAATCGGTAGTCCTTCATTTCGCTTGCGCCAACCACCGCCGCAGTGGGGCAGCGGTTTGCCATTTGTTCGAGGTTCATATTAGAACCGTATGCGATATACAATTTGTTTCCTTTAGACATTTTCGTTACTCTCCTTTTTCATTTTTTGGGGTACGGACAGTTCAAGCGGCTGTCCGAAATCGCCAAGCCGCCGATCCGTCAAGATGAGCGGTTAAGTGTTCACGGCAGTTTGCGAATTCCTCACCGATGAAGCCGATGCGGTTGAGGTATGTCCTCATAGCGAATTTTTCGTTTTCGGTTTGCGGTTTCCGTGCCGACGCGCTCCTTTGGGTGAGCGCCTGATTGTTGAGGGCGAGTGCAAGCACGATGTAGCTTCGAACCTTGCCCGCGTGGAGGTTACCATTATCGTCGGCGGCGTTGAAGCCCCGTAACTCAACCGTGCGGTTTCCCGTGAAAAAGCTGTGGAGGTTGAGGAAGTGGTATCTGCTGTCGTGGTAGTGCTGATTGCGGCTGGCGCTGTAACCCTCGTACCAAATTTCCTCAATCGCCCGCATGGTCTTGGGTTTGCGGCGGTTCATCCTGTCCACCAAGTAGGTGTCCATTTTTTTGCAATACCTCATCCGCTCCGGCGCGATTTGGAGCGCCTTGTAGAAAAGGTCATTCTTACTTGCGATGATGTTTACGAAGTTGCGGATGCTTTTCGGCGTGTGCGGCGCACCGTCGAGGTGGATGTGGATTCCGCAGGAGTTGTTTGCGAAAGCGCCGGCCTTGCGAAGCAGCCTGACCAGTTCCTGCAGGGCGTCTATGTCCTCGCGGTAGGTTAGGATGGGGCTGACCAGCTCCACGCTGTACTCTCTGCCTGCCCCTACTTTTTGGCGGTTTTGTTTGCGGCGGCAGTCGATGGATGCGTCGCTCATGAATTTCCAAACCCTGCCGTCCCGTGCCGTTACCTTTTGGGTGTCGTAGTAGTCGCCGGCGCTTGTGACCGTGCCTCCTAAGTATTCAGCGGCTACCTTTGCCGCTTGGCTTCTTGTGATTCCCGTAAACTCGATTTCGATTCCAAATTTTCTGTTAAACATTGCTTTTATCCCCTTTCACGCGTAATTTGTGTACCTTTCGGTATTACACATATTCGCGTAGATTCGGGGATATAGCAAGTCATTTTTCGCTATTTTTTCGGCATAAAGTACACAATCTTTTAACTCATATTTGCCCTGTGAATTGTGTATATTACACTCTTTCGCCGGTCAGAATGAAATGGCTGTAGGCTCTTGTATCTATGAAGATAAAGTCCGCCAATTCATGGAAACCCATTTGCATCGCAAGTTCAAAAACCGCCTTTACATCAAACATATTTGTTTTGCCCGTTGCCCGCACCGCCAGTATCTGTTCCCGAACCACGTCGCTCATGGGCGGCGGCACAATCTTAATTTCGTCCGCGTCGTAGGCTGCTCCGAGGGTGGAGCCGTTATCCCAATTCACAAAAACCGTACCGATGTCGTCCACATGGTCGACCACCCCCCGGTCGCCGGGTTTAAGTGTGGTATAGGGGTCGGTCATAATAACAAGCTCCACCCGTGTACCAAGGGCATACTTTTCCCGCCGTGCTTCAAGGGCTGTCTGGGAAATAACCTTATTCATCGGCGGTTTCCTCCTTTTTCGGAGGTGCGCCGTTTTTGAACGCAGCGTTTCCGGTGAGGTTGCGTAGCAGGATTTTCCTATCGGTTTTGTATTCATCACCCACGAAGCCGAGCTTGATGAGGAAAACGCGGAAAGCGAATTTTTCATTGTCGACCGGTTTTTCTTTGGCAGTGACCCGCTTCTGCTCCTTCGCCGCTTTGCAAAGCTGAAGCACCAGCGTGGAGTAAGCATTGACCTCGTCGGCATCCTCCGTGTAGGGGAACCAAGCAAAACGCAATTTACCGTCTTCGGTTTGGATGACCGAAAGGTCGTAAGCTCCGACCGCTCTTTTTATGAGACCGGCTTTACTGGCGATGAGCTTTTCGAGATTCTCAAGCTGTGCGGAGTTGAGTGTGCCTATGGGGAGGTCGACTATAAAGCTGTCGGTTTCGGGTACATCGCTTGATTGCATTCCGTCCTCGCCAATAGGGTCGCGGCGTTCCCGCCCAAGCCCTAATTCCTCGCGTTCGGTGAGGTTTAAATTCTCGAAAACCGAGATTTCCTCAGTTTCAGACAGCGGTGCATCGTATTCTTCGCTGACCGCTGCGAAACTGTGCAATCCGTTGAGATCAGAGACCAATTCACGATTGTCCTCTCCGATAAGTTCTCCTGTTTTCGTGACGGTGTACTCACCGACTTCGTATGCCGCCGACGGCATTCCGAGGTACTTTGCCGGAGCATTCAATTCTTGGCTGATAGCAGCCACCAGCGATTTGCGCTCCGCGCCTGTTACGTTGTAGTTGATTTTCATGTTCGTTTCCTCCATTTTTCATTAATTTCCGAGGGTTTCCGCCCTTTCGGTACTTACATATTCGCGTACAAATTAATAAATAGCAAGGTCATATAAGATAATAAATGTACCGAATATTATGAAAAAATGAGGCGTTATCCTTGTGTACATGACACAATGCCGCTAAGTACAAAAACAACGCAAGGCAGGGCGACGCCGTTACCCCACATTTTATATTCGGCGGCGTCGGAATGCGGATTTCGAAGCCACTTTATAATTTGATTCCGGCTTTTCGGCTTGGAAGATGTACCTATTATAATACGGTGCGTTTCCCAAACCTCTGCCCAGAAAGCAATATCTTCCTCGGTCGGCTCCGACGTTCCAAGCCCGGCGCACCAATCAAGAGGGAAGCCCTGCAGCAAAGCGCATTCCACGGGAGTTAAGCGGCGAACGACATATCGGTTTTCGTCAGGAGCGACTATGCCGTTTTGAAAACCGGGATTTGTACCGTTCACCAGCGTGTTCGCTTCGCGGTTCTCACGATAACAGATAGATTCTGCTTTCATTTGCGGATAAAACGACGCCACATTTTTCTCAACCACCATATTCTCGCTGCCGCCGCCGTTTGTTCCGCCCGCTTTTTTGAGCGTCCCCGCGACATTGGCTTCACGGTAACCGCTATGCTGATGGTTTTCCATCGTAATTTTTTCAACTACGGCTTTGCCTTCGTTTATCTGCTGCTGTTGTGGAAACTTGTGATCCGAAGCGCAAAGCGCGCCAACTTTGTCTTGATAACAAACGGCATGGCGGTCAACTTCGGTGAGAGTAAAAGCCACATCCTCGTTAACGCCGCTCCCTTGCGGGCCGTTCTTGTCGGCGCGTCCGATCATGGAGCCCTGTACGCACACCGCGCTGTCGGCGCTGCCCGAAGCCAGTGTATGGCACGGCGAACCCGGCTGCGGATTGCTGCGGTTGGCTTTGGACGTGATTTGTTTGCCATCGAACACTACAGCGATGCCGCCTTGATTACAATCGGGGCGACCGCCGCCGCTGTCGAGCGTCCGCGCGGTATCCGCTTCATATATGCCGCTGTGAGGATTATCCGAATTCATGGAGTTCGACGCTTGGGAACAGATTCCGTAAGCAGCCATGACCATCGGTACAGAATTACCGCCCGCTTGTCCGCGAATAGTCGGAAAGACATCTTCGCTGTACGCGATGCTTCCCGCATCAGCACTCTGACCTCCCATAAACGCCGCCGCTTTTGGTACAAAAACGGTTTGGTCGTTATTGCATGAAAGCGTGGCTGATTTATTATCTTGAATAAGCGCACCTTTGCCTCCGCCCTCGCAACCGGAGCGGATTTTGAGGGTTTTCGGCTCGAATACGCACTGCGTACCCTTGAAATCGGTGCCGGTGAGCGTATTTGCTACATCCTCGCCGACCGTCAGCGCGTATTGCCGTTCGTTCATAACGAGGGGGACGTTCCCGCCCCCGGTTCCCATCCGCTCGGAGAGGGTTTGCACCACACCGTCTTCACAGAATTTTATACGGCTGTCGGCGGGGTGGTTTTCAATGGCGACCGCGTGGGGATGTGCCGATTGCAAAGTATAAGCGGGATCACCCTCATCGCCGACGCCAAGCCCCGTACCGTCGCCGTCTTTGTGGTTACGGAGCCCGACTTGCGTGTTGATGGGAATCGCTACCGCCAGACGGTTATCTCCCATGTCGGCGCGGAGCGCGCCGGTAGGTTCGCCTTCCCAGCAATGACCGCCGAGCCGAAGCATCGCGCCCGGTTCGAAAACAATCGGCTGATGCCCGTGTTCCTGCGACCGCAACGTACCAGTTATATTTTCTGATAAATCCATAAAGCCGCCGCCTTGATCGTTCAAGACATTGACTGCGATTCCAACGCTATCCGCAGAAGTTCCGGCAGTTGCTTGCCGCGCGAAGCAGCCCTGCGGAGGATTCCCTCGCAGGCGCGTTTCGTCAAATAATATTTTTCCGGCACGTTCGCCTGTAAAATCGACGACAATGTAACAACGGCGGCGGCGCTGGGCGACTCCCCAAAATTGAGCGTCAAGCGTCCGCCAGCCGATTGAGATACCGTCTCCCACGATTTCACCTGCGGTAGACCATTTACCCGTTTCAGGCATAGGTATTGACAGGGTTTCGTTTTTGATTTGGATAAGCTCATTGAGTACCTCCAAAAAATCTAAACCTTTGTTACTTGAATATAAACCCGGTACGTTTTCCAGTACGGCAAACGACGGGTATTCGTTATTCGTAGCGTTGCGCATTTCATTGATGATGCGGATGATTTGAAAAAACAAGCCCGACCGCTCCCCGCGTAGTCCCGCGCGTTTGCCGGCGACACTGAGGTCTTGACAGCAAAAACCCGCTGTGATTATGTCCACAGGCGGGATTTGAGAACCGTCTATTTTATTTATATCACCATAATGTTTTACTTTAGGAAGCCGCTTTGTCGTAACGCGAATCGGGAACGGCTCCACTTCCGAAGCCCAAAGCGGCTCAATTCCCGTTAAAACGGCTCCGAACGGAAAACCGCCGGAGCCGTCGAAGAGAGAGCCGAGCGTGAGTTTTTTATCCATCGGTAACCACCTCCGCAAAAGACAGCGTTTCTCCGTCCCGTTCGACTTTCACTCCCTCCGTGCCGCCGACCGCTTCGATGTAACGCTTCACGATAACGCCTGCATATTTCGGATCGAGCTCCAAACAAAAACAAATTCTGTCGGTTTGTTCACAGGCAATTAGCGTCGAACCGCTGCCGCAAAAACTATCCAGCACTATAGCATTCGGCGCGGTGCTGTTTTTTATGGGGTAAGCGAGAAGCGGGACAGGCTTTGTTGTCGGATGGTGCTCATTCTTTTTAGGTTTGTCGAAATTCCATATAGTCGTTTCGGCACGTCCAGTATACCATTTATGTTTTCCCTTCGCTTTCCAACCGAAAAGCACCGGCTCATTCTGCCATTGATATGGCGAACGCCCAAGCACCAGCGACGGTTTAACCCACTGGCACACGCCGGACAGCTTGAAACCCGCCTCGCGGAACGCCCTGCGGAAATTTTCGCCCTGTGTGTCCGCGTGGAAGATGTACGCGCTCGCGTCGTCGTCCAGAACGGTTTCGGCGACGGCGAAAGATGCAAACAGGAAATTATAAAATTCCTCGCCGCGTAAATCGTCGTTGGCGATTTTACCTGCCTTGCCCTCGTATGAAACGCCATACGGGGGATCGGTCAGAAGCAAGTTCGCCTTTTTGCCGTCCATGAGTTGGGCAATGTCTTCGGCTTTTGTAGCATCGCCGCAAAAAAGCCTGTGCCGGCCAAGTGTCCATAAGTCCCCAAGCATAATGAAAGGCGGCTCGGCGGCCGCCTTGTCGATATTAAAATCGTCTTCTTTGGCTTCAGATTTTTCGCTTTCGGCAAACAGCTTCTCGACATCGTCCATCGAAAAACCAGTCAATTCGGCGTCGAAACCCATCGACTTTAATTCGCCGAATTCCAGAGCGAGAAGCTCCGCGTCCCATCCGGCGTTAAGCGCCAGTTTATTGTCCGCGATGATATACGCTTTGCGCTGCGCTTCGGTGAGATGTTCTGCAAACACGCATGGTACTTCGGAGTAACCCTCGGCTTTCGCCGCAAGCACCCGCCCATGTCCCGCGATAATGGAATAATCGCCCGATATGATAATCGGGGAAACGAAACCGAATTCGCGCAGGCTCGCCTGTAATTGCATAATTTGTTCCTTACTGTGTGTCCGTGCATTCTTCGCGTATGGCACGAGCTTTTCAATATCCACTTTTTCAAAGCGTTCTGTCGTGATTTTTGTACTCACAGTTTCACCCCCGTTTCGGTAAGCGGAATGGTATCGTCCCCGCGCACGAGATATATTTCCGCATCCGGCATGAATGCGGCGAATCGCCGCACCGCCATGTCGCAGTAGGTTTCGGATTTTTCCATCGCATAACAGACCCGTTCGGTCTGTTCGCAGGCGATACCCGTTGTAAACGTTCCGGAAAACGGCTCTAAAATGATATTGCCTTTATCACTGTGCATTTTGATACACCGCCACGGCAACTCCACGGGAAAAGTGGCGCGGTGGTTATTCTTGCCGGATTTCCCTTGTACGGAAATAATCCGCCACATGGAACTATATCCCCATTCTCGACGTTCTTGCTTGGAGAGCCGCTTCACAAATTTATAATTGTTGTTAGAAAATGCTGTGATAAAAGTGTGTTCGCTGATATCCGCTTCCTCGTTCTCGCTTTCGGCGGCATCGGAATTGGCGAAAGCCGCAATATACTCCGCGTCTCCGATTGGTTTTGCCGTGGCGAGGTGGTATGGTGCCTGCGTAGACAATGCCTGTCTCTTTTTATCCCATATCCGTACCCAAAGGGGGCGGAAACCGTTGTCGGCGAATATTTGAACCGAGTAGGCGAAAGTCGGTTCGATGAACTGACCGCCTGTGTTGAATTTGTCGCCAATGTTATAACAGACCACGTCCGCGTTACGGCAGATATTCTTTATGGCGGGGTTCATTGTGGCGAACCAGTCGTCAAGGCTACCCGATTCGTATTCCTTACCCACGGCGTAAGGCGGCGAGGTGACGCAAAGATGCGCTTTTTGTTTTTGCATCAGTTTTTCAAAATCGGCTGCATTTGTGGAATCGCCGCACATTAAACGATGGGTGCCGAGCAGCCATATATCGCCAGTCTGCGTAAACGCGCCGCCGTTTTCCTCGACGTCCTTCTTGGCTTTTTCCTCGTCAAAATCGTCCTGTACGCATTGTTTGGAATAATAACCGTCGAGCATAGCCTCAATCTCGTCCATGTCGAAGCCGGTAAGCGAAGCGTCGAAATCGGCAAGGTCAAAGCCCGCGAACAACTCAGATAATTTTACCTCGTCCCATTCACCCTGAATTTTATTCAAAGCGATATTAAGAGCTTTTTCGCGGTTCTCGTCTAAATCCACAACCACACAGTCAATTTCGGCTTGTCCCAAATCTCGTAGCACCTTGAAACGCTGGTGACCGCCTACAATATTGCCTGTGCGCTCGTTCCAAATAACCGGCTCCACATAGCCGAATTCGGTAATGGAGCGTTTGAGCTTTTCGTACTCCTTGTCGCCGAGTTTCAAGTCCCTGCGCGGATTGTATGCCGCAGGATTAAGCCTATCCACCGGTATTTTTTGAATGTTCACATTAAACCTCCGAAAAAATAAAAATTTTTTTCAAAAACCTCTTGACAGTCTATCGGAAAGGTAGTACAATATAAATGTCTACTGGCGAAGTAGTACAAACATTAATTGAAAAGAGGTAATTCTTATGCCAAGAAAAAATTACATGACCATTAACGCCCATGAAACCGTCCAGCAAATGTTTGACGAATTTGTTTTTCGTCTTGAATTAACGAAAACAGTAGCGCTCAATGACATGCTGGAAATGTACATGATTGCCAAAAACGAGGAACTCTACCTTGAGTTAAAACGGAAATATTTAAATATCGAGTCAGTACGGCAAATGTTAGCCGACCGTGATGTTGATGATGTAAATATAACTAATGAGAGCTTTATCTTCATGAAGCTGGCAACCTCATGCGATAATCAAGGCAACGAGTATAACGGACACGAAACTATTCAACTATACATCGCAGACCAAGCAGCGAGAGGATTTACATGGTTTTCAACGCAGGCTCTTTATTACGGAATGTCCCCGAAGCGTGTGGCGGCGTACAACAGAGCGATAAACCTCGGTGAAAAAATCACAATTCTTTTTGCTATTGGAAGAGCAGCCGGCGGCAATAACGACATCGCATACAGAGCCAATGTTTTGGAAATTCAATCATTCACGAACCCGCAGAGTTTATCAACCAATGATTTCCCCGCGGCATGGCACGGTGAAACAGCGCGGATTTGGATTAAAATAGAAGATTTGAAACCCGAATCAACGCTTAAAGCACAATTGTTTCAAATAACCTCGTCGGGCATGGATTTACAGCAAGTTATAAATAACAGCCAATATCATTTCGGGTATGTAAACTTGAAATAATTTGTTTACATGCCTTTTCTCGCCGACAACAGCCGCTCCATTACGTCCTCGCCATTGGAGCGGCTGCTGTCAAACAATTTTTCACTGTTTTGCGAAACGATGCTCCAAATCCTGTCCCAAGCCGTTCGCATTAAACCGGCATATTGAACCGCCATGTCAACATACGGAGAGCGTTTTCCCCCGGCGATTCTGCCCATACGCTTATTCATATACTCGCATTCGAAAAACGCGCGGCGGTTTATGCAAAAATCCTCAATCAGCGTCGGGCTGATGAGATGCGCCACGCCGGTGGTCTGCAGCCACTCGGAAACCTGCGTATAAATCCGGTCGGCGGTTGGGTAATTATCCGCCGTTTCTTTCGACGCTATTTTCAAAAACTCCGGCGGCGTGAGCGCGCCCTCCGCCGGAACCCCGTAAAACTCCACGACCTTGAGAGGACGCCTGCCGGGATTTCCCTCAAGAATTTTCTCAGCCAGCGGCTTCTTTTTGCGTCCCGCGCCCGGTCTGGCTCCGCCCCTCGGCATGGCGAACACCCCTCTCTTTTTGAATTTTTGATTTCTTTGAAAAACACGGTTCTTTGATTTATTTCAATACCCGCGTTTGATTTCAACAGTAAAAGCCTTGATAAATAAACGCCTTAAACACAGTAATGTACCTTTGATTTCGCGCCGAATTCAAAAAACCTTTGAATTTGCGATTTTTCGCGTTTGCCCCCATGCCCGTTGCACGGCGCGAAACTCACAGAGATTCTGACCGCCCCTCCCGCCTTTTCCAGCGGCCGCCGTCACGCGCAGTAATCTCGGAATGGCACGGCGTACACAATGCCATCAAGTTATCCGCAGCGTGTGTTCCGCCTTTGGAGAGCGGCGTTATGTGGTGGACTTCAACGGCGGGCGTTAGTTTACCGTCTTTCCCGCACCGTTCGCACAACGGGTGCGCGGCGATGTAACGGTCACGGATACGCTTCCACGTCCTGCCGTACCGTTTGCGTGTATCGGGGTCGCGGTCGTACTTCTCGTACCGCGCCGCTTCCTGCTTGGCGTGTTCCTCACAAAAGCGCCCGTCCGTCAGCTTTGGACAGCCGGGCGCGGAACACGGACGTTTTGGTTTCCTTGGGATAGAAAACACCTCCAGCGTAAATCAAAAAGCCCTCGGAGCAGGCTGCTCCAAAGGCTTCTCGGTTTATATTATTTTTTCATGTTACCAGTATATCACGTTCAAAAGCAAAAATCGTCCGCGTTTTTACTCACCGGCCGTAAAGCAGAAGAGCCAGTTTTGCCAGCGCGCGGTTTTTCTTGTTGTAAGCGGATGAACGTTCAATGTGGAATCGGTCGCAGATATTGCCGATGGCGTCAATCTGTTTTTTTTCATACTCCCAGTAAAATTCGGAAAGTATAAAACGGTCGTCTTCCGTCAGCGTATCCCATGCCGGCTGAAACCACTCCATGTACTCCAACGCCCTGCGGTAGCGTTCTTTGAGAACGTCGATTTCGTCAATGGTCGCCGCAAGACGGGCTTCGCCTGCTTTCGGGTTCATTTGCTTGAAAACCCGTGTAACGGAAGCCGAGGGGAGCGCGGTCAGCTTCAACTGCGCATCCTCCATATCGTCGCGGTGGTTTTTGATTATGAATTCCATACCGGAATAATCCTTCAGCGCGTCCGCTGCCGCTGTTTTTTTATCAAGATATACCCAAGCTATCGTCATAAGGTTTTACCTCCAAGGAATCAAGAATTGATTTAACATCCTCGACGCTTGTTACTTTGAAGGCTTCGCCCTTAGCGGCTTTGATTTTCGTCAGCGTTATTTCTTGCAGCTTTGTCAGCTTGCCCGACGGCGTTTTTACCTCGAACGCTACGAAGCGCCCGCGATAGCAAACGATGATGTCCGGCAAGCCGGCCGTCCCGTACATCCCGCCATGCTCTTTCCAAGCAAAGCAGCCGGGGACGGTCTTTAAGTGCCGCATAATCGCGGCGGTTATGTCTTTCTCTGTCATAAACATACCCCTCGAAATTTTACGGCTTTTACGGGTATTCCACACTCTTTATATATTATTTACTTTTTTTAATGCCCCTTTACCCTTTTGGTCTATATGCGCAAGGAATAGAAAAAACCCGTCAAACCCGTCAAAAAATTAATCGTTTATTTGTAAACCGCGCCATGTACGCCGTTTTCCGATTTTATCGGCGGCGCGTTTAATCCGCTCGTCCGACGCTTCCACGTCTCTGTTGAAATTGGTCTGCGACAACGGTTTCAGCCCGTTTTTGCCGCAATAATCCCTGTAACGCTCAAATAACTGCTCGCGGACGCACTCCGCGCCTTCTTTGACCTCGCAGCATTCTTCAAGGAACATCAGCGCGCTGTTACTTTCAACCTTGTACCGTTGAATTTCAGCGGCCGTCCGCTCGGTTTCGGTGAATAAATAGCTGTTTTCCATGAGCCGCTTGAGTCCGCTCAGCGCCCACATAAAGATACCATCGCGCTCTACGGCTATTTTTTCACGAAGGTTGGGGTCGCGTTTATTTCGCGGCACCGATTTATCGAAGCGGATTATAATCAGCCGCCTGTAAAATCCGTCCGAGCGGTCGGTGTAGTTTTTCGGTATTTCGTTACAGGAAAACAGGAGCCGCGCATACGGACGGAAGCTGAACGGGTCTTTGTTTTTACGCTCGGCCGTTATATAATCCTCGCCGGTGAGCGATTTGAACATCCCGCCGTCGTCTATGGCTTTTGACGGAAGATCGGCGAATATATTAGCCAGTTTGCCGAAAAGCTCCGCTTTGTTGAAACGGTCGCCGAGGCTTTGCCACGGAATGTTTGACACGTTTTCGCTGCCGAGTAATATTTCCTGCGCTACCGACAGCAACGTGCTTTTTCCGGCGTTGGGCGCGCCAACGAAGACGAAGGACTTCTGCGCTTTATTTACGGGAATCATCAGGTATCCGAAAATCTCCTGCAGCAGATATATTTCCTCGTTTCGCAGTACGCTTTTCAAAAAACTGAGGAACTGCGGACACTTCGCGGTCGGATCGTAGGTCGCGTTAATCTGCACAGTCGAATAATAATCCGGTGTATGCTGTTTAAAGCTGCTCTCCAGCACGTTATACAACCCGTTTTTCACATTGACGATGAACGGGTTGCAATTGATTTCACGCACGGCTTTCCGTATCTGCATCCGCCATTGCCCGACGGTATCGGTGATAGCCGTCATGGTCGCGTAGCGGGCAATCAGGAATTCCCGCGCCTTTGCCTGCGCCGCCAAATCCTCCTGCGCGTTGTACACGCCGTACTCGTAAAAGAAATAACTGCCGGCTCCGTAGAACGCTTCCACATTCCGCGCCATGTGATTTGCCAGCAATCCGGGAATAAAACGCAGGCCGCCGCGTTCGGTCGGCTCATACCAATCGGGAAAATCCGCATCCTCGGTTTCACGCCGTGTTTCCTTGCTGTCGGCGTATTTTTTATACGCCTCGCGGTGCATCCTGATAAGCGGGGAAATGTCGCCCGCCTTAAAACCGAAACGGGACTTGACCTCGTGATTGATAATCGTCTCGGCGATGACCGGCTCCACGTTGTACAGATAATCCTGTATGAACTCTTTGATTATTTTGATTTTTTCTATAGCGGCGCCGGGTATTTCAAAGGAATTCAAAACAATCAAAAGTTCCTCCGTCGTCATGGGTTTGTAGCACAGCGCGGCGGGAGCCTTACAATCACAGCCGCCGTCTTCCAGTTTCGGGCATTTATAACCTTTTTCCGCAATGACAGCGCACGTCATAGGCTTCGTCCCGGATTCGAGGAAGTGGGCGATTTTAGACTGCGTCTCATTATAATCGTACTTCGGATAAGGTTTAGAAAGCGCGTGAACGGCTTTGTCACCGTCCTCAAAAACAGATAAGTTTGTAATCATGCCGTACCAGTCATGTTCCGGCAGGGTTTTTGCGTTATCTTTACAATGCTGAATAAAGAGGCAGCGTTTCCCGACCAGCGTCAGCCCTTTGCGGGAACCTTTGAGAACGGGCGTTTTTACGGCCGGTTCATTCGGAATTTCCGGCAGAACCGCTTCGAGTTCGGATTGCGTGTACCGCAGTTCGGGGTTGAATTTAACGCATTCCACCATGACCGGCTCTTCCTTGCAATGATAAAAGCCGGGAAGCCGGAACACGCGGCTTGGGTTACAGCAGGCGGGATCGCCGTTGAATTGCGCTATGAGCCGTTTCTGAACGCGCCGGAAATCTTCAACCTTCGCGTCCTTCATCAGCCAGTAAACGTGCAGTGATTTTTTCGTCTTTACAATCAGAGACGGCGGAAGCGGGAACGCTTCAATCTGAGTGAACTGCTCCTCAATACTTAAGCTGTCGCATTCCACGAACTGAGCGTTGACACGGTTTATATCAACATCTTCATGCCCGCCGTGATTGATAACGAAATAAATGCCGCGATTTTTTGCGTTATGTTTTTTAAGAGTATCCGCCATGCCGCCGATTTTTCCCGCCGCGCATTCCAGCTTCGCGCCCTTAAAAACAGATGACTGGTCTCCGGCGCCGTTTTTGCGGTCGTCGAATACCCGCAGGCACACGGTTTCGCCCGCATCGAAAAAACATTTAATAAATTCTTCAATCGGTATGTCCAGAACTTTCATCAAACCGCCTCCTCCTTGCGTTTTTTCGGCCGATATAGTAACCGGCATATACGGCGGCGGGAATAACCAGCAACAAAATCAACTCGCCGCCGCCGTTTACTACAGGAACGCCGCGCTCCATAAATACTTTGACGCACATTCCTGCGATATAACCGACGGTGAACACCGCCGCGCAAAATAATGTGAATAATAATGTTTTAAGTATCCGTACCATTCCTTATTTCCTCCATGCTTTCGTTGAATTGCCGGATTCTGATGCCGCGGCGCTTCGCGGCGAAGAGTTCACGCTTCATCCCCTCGGATACATGGTGCCGAACAGCCATAATTCCCGGCAATCATATAGAAGCCGCAAGCCGAAAGATATCCCAAGTTCCCGCTCCGCGGAGTTGCCGTCGTTCATGAAGAGGGGAAAATAACAATGCGGAGCTATCGGAAATTTGCCCTTGCTGACGGCGAATTTGCAATATTGCAAAGCCTTGTTAGTATTCGCTTTTGTGTCCCCGGCAAACGGGCTGCAGATGAATACCATCTGCGGCTCCGTTTTAACGCCGGATTCACTTTTTGTTTTACGGCTGACGTTGTTTATGGCTTTGAAAGCGGTTATATCCTTATAGCCGGAAGCATTGAGCTTTGGGTTCGTGTTCATATCCGCGCACCCCCGTTGACCGCCTGCCAAATTTCGGGAGGCATGACGGCAATCTGCCAGCCCGCGCCTTCCAGTGCCGTGGCGCGGTCATAATCCGCCACATCCTGTGAAGCGCGGGTAACGGCGCTCGAAAGCCCGTACAACGAAAGGTCGCCTCCTGAAATAAGATGCTGCAGGATATCGGTCTCTTCGGATTTTGTGAAACCGTACTGTTTCGCGGCGAGCTCCACCACCTCCGGCACATGAGCGGTGATTTTTATATTTGCGGCTTCGCGCAGCTTATCCACAACCATTCCGAACTTCGCCTCATCCACAGCCGTGCGGACGATGTCCGCCAGCTTCATCATAAAAGCGCCGTCCTCGGCTTCCAATGTTGCGTCGCTGTAGAGTTCCCACGATTCCTCAACCTCGCGTCCGATATGATATTTCCGCTGCCCGAGGTCATTGACTATCATTCCGTTAAGACATACCAATCGGTAAACCAGCGGCATGACGGTCACGCTGCCGAGCCCGACTTCAGAATTAGAAATCATTATTCCGGCTTGAACGATGTCGCCTTTCTGCACTTCGGCTTCCAATCGGGGATTGACCACCTTGATGTACATCCGATTTTCGGTGACCTCGCAGCTTTCCACTTTCGCGTCGGGCATTTCACCGATTACCGGCAGCGTCGCCTTTGCGATGTCATAATTATCAATGCGGCGGTAACGGTCAGATAGGAATGCCCTCGCCGTACCATCCATCGTGCGGAGAGTCTGGCGCCGCGGTTCCTGCCAGAGCCAGCCGTTGACGTTTTCTAACAGCAATTCAGGGAACTCCGTCCTCATCTTGTCGTAATACTTCGCGGGAATGCCGAGCGACGTACCCAGCTGACGGTGAAACAGATTCGTCATGCCGAATGATTCCACTTGGGTATTCCCGCTCCCTGTTGGGCGGAATAAGTCGAACACCTCTGCGTTTTCGGCCATTTGCATCGCTTGGGTCGATATAACGAAGTCACGCTTTGATTTCGCCTGACGGTCAAGCTCCGCCGCCAATTCTTGTAATGTTCTTCCTGTTTTCATTATGATTTGCCCTCCTTGATTTTACGGAAGCGCAGCGGATGCGCTTCGCCGATTTTATAAAACAAGCTCTTGATTTTATAGCGCGTTAAAAATCGCTCTACATCTAACCGAAACACCTCCACTAATGAACGCGGGAAATATAAATAGGGGAAACAGCGCCCGTCTTTTTTTCTGTCAGTACATTTGCGCGGAGCGATTCCATATATATCCGTAACCCGCTTAATAAGGAGGTCAGTTTGCGCGTCGGTCAGTGCATTGCAATAAAGATGCATTGTATGGTGCCGGATATGATAACTGCCGTCATCCAAATACCACATGATTAAGTCTTCTTTCGTCAAACCTTCTAAAATGCTGTCCAAAGATGCGTTGTAAACTTCGGTGATAATAGGGGATACTTTTGTTGAAAAATAATAAATATCTTTCCTCCCTGTATACCCCGAACTCTTAAATTGAATGTGAGACGGATCAAGCCCTTTCAAAAGACAAATATCCCTCTTGACGGTAATCCAATCAAGCAGTGCCGATTGGATTTCCAAACAAGCATTTTTACCCCTGAAATGAAGCATTCCATCGCCTAACCGAGCGTTAATTGCGATACTCTCCATTTATTCGACCTCCATCATTTTCCCATATCTGACGCCGACAGACGCTTCAGCTAAAATCGAAACGTCGAAATCAGTAAACGGGCGTGTTTCCATACAGGATTTAATAAAAATAACCGCTTCAGGTATTTTGTTTTCGGGGATTTCTACGACTATTTCATCGTGGACTTGTAATAACGGACGGAGCCACGGCCGTTCGGGAAGCCCGGCAATTATCCTGCAGAGCGCCAGTTTGAGAATATCGGCGGCAGTTCCTTGTATCGGGGTATTAAGCGCGCATCGCTCGGCGAATGATTTTTTACCCCAATCCCGCGAAGCAATATCGGGCAGATACCGCCGCCTGCCGAGCCATGTTTCGGTATATCGCCGCGTACCTGCCTGTGCTTTTGTATCTTCCTGCCAACGGGTAAGCGCCGGATAACCGGCTTTAAGATTGGAAATAATGCGCTCGCACTGTTCCATCGTGACATTCAACCCCGCCTTGAATTTCAGCGTCCGTTGAAGCCCGCGCGGAAACAATCCGAAGAATGTACCGAAGTTCACGTTTTTTGCTATGGTACGTTGTTCTTTGTCGTGTTTGTCCACGCCGTAAATAACGGCAGCCGTTTGGCTGTGTATGTCGCCGCCTGTGCGGTAGGTTTCCAACATCTTTTCGTCGCGGCAATAAAAAGCACCGACGCGAAGCTCAATCTGTGAAAAGTCCAACGACAAGAGAACCTTACCTTCGGGAGCGATAAAAAAGTTACGGATGCCGACGTCGTCAGCGCCGGAGCGGGGCATATTTTGAAGATTGGGTTTTCGTGCCGCAAACCGTCCCGTTTCAGTTCCCAACGGAAAAAGGTCGGCGTGAATGCGCCCGGTAGCGGTGTTGATATGCTGCGCGTAACCATCAATGTAAGTGGACTTGATTTTCCCCCATCGGCGGTAATCCTGTATAAGCCTGAACAACGGCACGAGTTCGGGACGGTTGCTTTCGCACCACTCGGCAAGCAGAACCATGACCTCATCGTCGGCGGCTTCCTGATATTTCGCCGTTGTCTTCAGTACCGGTAAACCGAGGTCTTTATATAGGTATTCCTTAAAAGCAGAGGTTGAGGCGTTAGCGCCGATATTAACGTCGCCGATAATAAAAGCGATGTCCTCCCGTAACTTAACGAGCCGTTCCTCACACTCGGCGGCGCGGGATTCCATGCGTCCGGCATCCGCAAGCAAACCGTTATACTTCATCAGCCCGCAGTAAACGGCGGTCGGGGATTCCACCCGCTCTATGATGAAGCGGTGCTTCGGAAGCCATTTATCAAACCACTTATTGAACAGATGATACAATCGCAGGGTGTAATCGGCGTCGGCGCAGGCGTAGCGGACAGTTTCGGTATCGGCGGGGTCAAGTTCGTCAAATCCAAGCCCCCCGGTTACATCGACAAAGCTCGGCAGTTCGGTGTCCAGCAATTCCGGAGCGAGGGTTTTGAGCCCGCTGTCGGCAAGGGTGCGGAAGCCTGTGTTGCTTTTGAGCGTTAATTGTGCCGCCGCGATGGTGTCATAGCAGGGCGGCTGTAAAACAATGCCGTGTTTATACAAAAACATCGATTCAAACGATAAATTGTGCGCCACTTTTACTATGTTGTTATCAGCGGCAAACTCGGCGAAGAGCGCCATTATTTCGGATTGTCCGATATTTTCGCCTACGCGGTGAGCGATGGGGACATATATTCCGCTGCCTTCGGATACCGAAAAACTGACGCCAACGATGTGCGCTTTATGCGGATCGAGCGCCGCCCGGTCTTCATCGCGGTACGGCTCGTCGGGAGCCGTTTCAAAGTCGAACGCAATAACCGTCGCGCCGGAGAGGTACTGGCGTACCCCTCCGAGCTCCGTAATTGCCCTATACATCTGAACCGCCTCCGAGCGGCTCTATTAATTCACCGGTTTCGGGGTCGACGTTAATCTCCGGCACACCTTCGACGCTTTCATATTCAAACGCCACGTTCCGGCTGTACGCCTTGATTTGCTCTGACATTTTATCCACAAGAGCGTACTCTTCCGGCGTAAGCGGGCGGTCGACAACGAATTGCGCCTGCGAATACACCACGCCGCCGCTGTTTGTAGCCTTTTTTAACGAAAAGCGCGTGACAAAGGCATTTGACTTTTTCCCTTTGGAGAGCAACCGCTTGAGATAATTGGTGAGTTCTTTCAAAGAGCCGGTAGGTAAAGACAGCAGAAGCGGGAATACTTCGCCTTCCCGCAGCACATAAATACGGCGGCGGTTTTTACACGCTTTCCCTTTGCCTTCTTCTGCTGTCTCATATTGATTCAGCGGACACGTTTTGCAATTGCCGCCGGGATCGCCGACGCCGGTAATGCCGTCGAAGCTGCCGCAGTCGGGCGGATTGTTGCCGCCGGTATACTTGGTTTTGTAGTAGCAGAACAGCGGGTGGTGATATAAGATGACCGCCGAAAATTCTTTGACGGCGTCGGGTTCGCCATCCTCGCCGGGCATTTCGAACACGGTGCTGCCGGCGGACGGAATTTTAATACGTTCAAAACTAATGTCCAAACCGTCCAGTTCATCAGCCATTAATCCGCCGAAATCTGTGTCGGCGAGTGAAAGGTACCCTGTTTTTTGCGCTTGCAGCGCGGTTTCTTTGTTCTTCATGATTCAAATCCTCCGTTTATTTTGATTTTTTTGTTGCGGCTTTCATTGTGATGCCAACGTCGTCGTAGCTTTTCACAAGCCCCGTCAGCCAGTCGGGGACATGGGTTTCGCCGTTTTCGTCGGCGGTTTCCTCGACTTGTTCCCTAACGAACGAGCCGAGTGTCTGCGTGTTTACGGTGAAAAGGTGGTCGTAGCCGTTTCTCTTAAGAACGGAGTACAGTTCGTCTTTACGCTCAGTTTCGGCTGACCAGCGGGTGGTCGTAGTGAGAATGAACTGTTTTTCGCCGCGCGTGAAATTGGAACATTCGGCTGTCGCCATCGCTTCCGAGAGTTTATATTCGGCTTCGTCGATATCGGCATTAATATCCTTGAGGATTGCCGCCTGCGCATCCTTTTCCTCGCGCAATTCGCGGAGCTTGTCCGCGAGAATAAATAAATCGTCCATAGCTTAATCCTTTCATTGGAATGGGTTGACGCCGCTTCGGTAATCGTCTACCAGCGACCGCGCCAAGTCTGCTTTATCGCGCAGGGCTGCCAGCACCTTTTCGTCGACCGTCCCCCGTGCCGTAAGATAAATATAGGTACAGTTTTCTTTTTGCCCGACGCGGTGAATGCGCGCCCGTGCTTGCTCGTGATTGCTCATGCTGTAATCGGTGCTGTAAAACACCATCGTACTGGCGGCGGTTAATGTAATACCAAGCCCCGCCGTGGCTATTTGTCCCACGAATACTTGAACATTAGGGTCTTTTTGGAATCGGGTGACTTGTTCGTCACGGTCAGCCACGCCGCCCATGATGCAGGAATATCCGACGCCGCGTTTTTCCAGTAGCTTGCATATCGCCTGAATTTCCGGCACGAAGCGGGCGATGACCACCAGCTTTTTGCCCTCCTGCAGAACTTCTTCGATGATATCCTCCAGAGCGGTCTGTTTTGCCATGCTGATTCTTGAAGTGCCACCCTCATCGTCGCCGATGAAGCCGCCTGTTAATTGTGAAAGCCGCAGCAGACGGGTGAGTATGTTCGTGACCGTCACTTCACTCTGTATAAGCTCGGCGTAGCTGTCTTTTAACAAATCGCGATAAATTTTTATGGCAGCGGATTCAAGTTCAACAAACCGTATAATATCAGTGGTTTCCGGCAAATCGAGGCATTCGGCTTTTGTGGCGCGGAACGCGATGCTGTGAAGCCGCTTCATTAATTCCTGCTCCATCGTGCGTTTCAACCTCGGCGTATGATTCCCGTAGCCGACCATATCGAAATAGCGGTTTCTGAAGCTGTAAAAACTGTGACCGAAAATAACAGGATTAAGAAATTTGTACTGGCTGAACACATCAAGCGCTTTGTTTGTTATAACTGTCCCTGTGAGCAGAAGCCGGTATGCCGCTTTCGCGCCGAGCCGGTGCATCGCCTTTGATGCGGCGATATTATGGGTTTTGATTTTATGTCCCTCGTCGGCGATCACGAAATCGGGATTCCACTCCATGATTTCTTTTTCCAGCCGCCATGCTGATTCATAGTTGACCACAGCCACTTGGAGCGGGGAACCGCAAAGATGCCGGAGCGTGTCGGTTTTTTTTGCACCGGAGCCTTCCAACACTGCGAGCGTATAATCAAAGTCCGCGAATTTTGCGAATTCCTCATTCCACACGCCTACGATGGAAAGCGGAGCAACCACAAGGATTCGGCGGATTTTTTCGGCGAGATACATCGCTCCGGATATAGCGATGCTTGTGATGGTTTTGCCTGTTCCTATGGCTACATCTCCATAAGAAGCGCGGTTCCGCGGCTTATTATGGAGCAGGGAGCATCACCGCCTTCCGGCAAACCAAACAGCCTGCAGGCGAGTTCAGCCGCCGCGATCTGGTGCTTGTACAATTTAGCTTTAACCGGAAGACTTGCGCCGTTTTTTTCTTGGGACATCAATATCGTCACCTCCTTTTTCTTCTCGCCGGTGTTCGAGCGCCGCGATACTTTTCGCAAGCCGTTTGCTTACGATGCTGATCGCGGTCAGAACGCCGACGAGTTCTTCGTTTTGTTCGCGGAATTTGTACTCCGCGAACAGAGCCTGTTCCCTTGTTTGCAATACAGCCACCTCCTCGTCTTTTTTATATAGAAGCATCGCCCCTCACTATCTACTGGACAGCGAGAGGCGAAAATCCGTAGTAATATTTTTCAGTTTTCAAAAAATATTTTTAACGCGGGGTCGGAACGCAGGATTTTAAACAGCCGCTGCTCCCGATATCTAACGCCGTCGAGTGTTAAGCCCAGTTTGTCCGCAACTTCCTGTTTTTTTACCTTGTCCCTCAGACAGTCCCATAGTTCTTGGTCTTCGGGCGAAAGCCTGTCAAGTACGGAAAACAAAGCGGACAGCAATTCTCTGTCCTCCATAATTGCCGTTATATCGGCGGCATCATCGGCAATATCGAAGCGGCTCTCTAAATCAAGGTCTTCGCAGTTTTGGAAAGACTTGTCCAGCTCAATGGTACGATTAACGGATACGGAACAAACGCCGCACTTCGTATGGCAGCTTTTGCCGTTTGTAACCTTACAGTCTGATTCGCATTCATCGAACAGGGGACAGCGTTCGCAAACAATAGGACAATGCCCGCCGGAATTTCCGACGCACTGCCGTTTCCGTTCCTCATGCCGTTCTAAACCCTTAAGGTCGGCGGCATTGAGCTTGCCGAGTTCGTCCCCTATCCTGTTTCGGGGCAGGCGAATTGCTACGTGTCTGTCGGGACTGAAATACCATCGTTGTTTATATGGGTTCTCGGCGGTTGGCGGGGCAGCGGGCGCGAAGCATTCAAAACGGCTTATTTCCTGACATTCGCCGTTTGGGAGCATTTCTTGGTATTCCTTGTAATGAAGATTTTTGTAATTAAGCATTTGTTTTTCCTCCGTAAATTTAAATTTGTTTGATTTGTACTTAGAAATGGGACGCATTGGAATCGCAGCACTATTTCTCACGTTTCGACGCGAAAGTGCCATTCGGCAGGCGTTAAATAAAAAAAGACGGCAGGCGAACTCCCGGTTCCGGGAATTCCGCGCTGCCGTCTTGCGTTCTGGCGGGTGGATGCTATTGAGTTTTTGGGACTGCCTCGTTATTTAAATCACTGCCTTTGGCGCGTTCGTTGACTACTTTGAGCGTACCGTCTGAATTTGCCAATATTTTAGTTACGCAGTCCCTCTTGCGTATCTCGATTGTGCGTTTGTCGGCGCTCATATCACAGACACGCTTCTGGTCGAGGTTTATAACCTCATTCATAGGTGGGTTCCTCCTCTCTTGATTCTTATGACTGCAATTTAATAATGAAGCGAATATGTCAATCTTTTGGTTGACATCGAGGGCGAAAAAATATAGCTATGATGCGGTATTTTAGCTTGTTTTCTTATCAATCATAAGGTTGACAACATAGGTCAATTTTTGCGCCCTTTCAAAGGGCGCAAAAAAGCGGATGTGTTGTGCGCGGTTGAGTTAAATGCTTTTGAAAACCGACTTACTGTTCGGGTAGCTCTTAATTCCGAGCTTAAGCTGTTGTATGCGAATTAACGCCGATGAATTCGATACATTGAACGTATCGGCGACTTCTTCGGCAAGAATAGCGTTTGCCAAGTCCGGCTCTTCACCTCTTGCCGATTCGCGGAAATCTTTATCCCCACAAACGATGCGCATTGCGCTGACAGGCATAAGCAGCGCCGCGCTGAAGCGTTTAGCGTGATGTTCGATAAACTCGCGGGCTGTTTTAAATCTTCGCCGTCCCGCTTGTGAACCGATAATGTCCGAACGCCTGCAAGCAGCAAAACCAAGCCCGTAATCGTCTTCATCGCTATAAAAATCGTGAAATCTCAAACGGTGTTCAAAGTATTGGCGATGATAAACGCTGTGACCGCATTCGTGACCGAGGCTGGAACGGAATATTTCTTCTCTGTCGCCTTCGGCTATACTGTTGTCGATGATAATGGTATCGGCGTCAATCGGCTTATACTCGGCGCGCTCGGTTTCTATGTCGTAGATTGGGATTTGACTGTTAACAAACACCATCGTACCCCATATACAGCCGTTGTGGGATAAATTATCATAGTGAATTTTCAAGCCGAGGTAATCCTCGGCAAACGCCTCGATATCCAGCGGCTGCGGGTCAGCAAGCAAACGGCGGTCAAAATCACGAAGGAGCCGTTCCGCGTCACGGTCAATGGCGGCGTCGCTGATTACCGGTACATTGCGCCCGTCGAGTTCATAATCAAGAAGTATCATAATCTTCGACAATTACTCCTTCCGTTGTTTTAGTTCGTCTACGAACCGCTGCCAGTCCTCCTCGTCCGCGTTTAGTTCCTTCGCCACACGTAACGCCGACATCGCATAGTCCCGCTGTATTATATAATCAGAAAAATCAAATTCGGTGACTTTTCGCGTTTCTGCGGCTTTGTTGAAAAGCATATCGGTTTCCTCTTTACTCAATCTCAAGAAAACTCTCAACGTTTCAAGCCGTTCTGCGGTAAGCGCACTCCGGCGTCCCTTTTCAATTTCGCTGTAGAATTGGGCGGATACGCCTATGGCTTTGGCTGTTTCTCTCAATGACTTTCCTTTTTGTTTTCTTAGCGTTTCGGCGCATTCCCCGAAGGTCTGCCCGTTATACTGCTTCATTTTGGCTATACACTCCCTTCAATCAAACCATTAAGCATACGGTTGACATTTAATAGTATAGCACATCGAAAGTGTGTTTGTCAAGCACTTGGTTGATGTTTTTTAATTATTTTATAAAAAAGGTCTCTATAACAATAACAATAGGAATGCTGAAATTCTTTCATAGAAAATGAAAAATCTTCACAATAAGCACTGTTTAATATGAATTGCTCTATGTTTTTAATATAATTTTAATTTTACAATTTCGTCCAGAAAATATTGTTTTCACTTGTTTATCAACATATTTTCACAAGTCTATCACAAACAAAAGATAAAATTAGGTGTTACGCAATACAAGTAAACACAAAAGGAGGCAAATAATGGAATAACTTGCAAGAGTAAAACCATTATGTACGGCTGTATGTTGTCTCTTTATATTAGTATGTTGGAATCCGACGAAGAACGGGCAAGTTTCGCACAATTCTATAATGAACACCAAGGAAAATGCTTGGCGGTTGCCTACGCCATAACAAAAAATCATGTATGGGCGGAGGAAGCGGTTCACGAAGCCTTTCTGAGAATGATCCGTTATAAAGACAAATATTTCACCGACCTGCGAAAGAGGACGGTCACTTTGATTGTTATTATGGTAAGAAGCGAAGCGCTGAATCTTCTGCGCCGTGAAAAAAGGCTCGACCATGCCATCTTGGATGATGTAGAGCCGTTCATAGCGAATGAAGAACCCGATTCTTTCAGAATCGTCGCGGGTAAAGACGCGTTGAAGAGATTAGAACATCACATTTCACAGCTTGACGAAATTAGTCAGGCTTTATATGAAATGAAATATATTCTTGAAAAATCGGACGGAGAAATCGCCGAATTCATCGGGTTAAGTAAAAACGCTGTAGCGATACGGATACATAGAATTAGAAAAGGATTGATTGAGGTTATGCGTAAGGAAGGTTATGTAAATGAATAATATTGAAAACATTGTTTTTGAATCAATGCTGCAAAAAGCGGTTACTTCCAATTTACATAACAAAATTAAAGCGATGCCGCCTGAAGAAGAGCTGCTTCAAAAATATCCTCCCTCTGCCGAACACATCAGAAAAATGAAGTCGCTCTTTTTTAAAGAGCGGCGGATGGATGTTATGAAAAAATTGCGTTCTTTTACTAAGGCGGCAGTGTTATTCCTGTGTATTGCTACAACATTTCTTTTCGCTGTGCTTATGTTTAACCCTCATGTCCGAGCGGCTGTGAGGGATACTTTTGTGCAATTTTTCGAAGGCTTTACAAGGATTGAGTTTAATAATCATAACGGGACTATCAAAGACATTCAGAGCTTTAATGCGAAGTATATCCCTGAAGGGTATGTGCAGACAAACGTTGAGGACTACGGAGACAGCCGCCTTATTATTTATGTGGACGAAGGCGGGAATATGCTTATGCTGAATATAGGCTTTCCCGATTTACACACAGGTGACGTCGATAACCGTGATTATCGCATTGAAGTTCACGAACACATTAGTTATCATATCTTCGAGGCTTACGTTTTTGATGATTTTTCAAATGTCACATGGATTCAAGAAGGTTTCATGTTTAATCTAACTGGTGCGGCTTCTGTTGAAGAACTTTTGAAAATAGCTTGGTCTTTGGAATAATAGAGGAATAATATATTTGTCAAACTTTATTGTGTTTTTTTGAAAGAGCAAACCTCTTTCGATTGTTATTAAATTTAAGTTATACCAAATCAACTTTGAAAGGAAATATCATGAAAAAATTTAAAGCGTCTTTTTTGGTCATTATTTTTACGCTCTCAACAATTTTATTCACCACTTCGGCTATTGCTGAAAGCGTGGAACGCGCCGACGAAATTACTCGTGCTAAAATCTCTCCCGAACTCTTAGTAGTTATGGCTGAAAGTTCAAGCGACGACTTAATTCCTGTTTATCTTCGGTTAAAAAATATTGATGATAAAATTATTACATCTGCATTAACTGAAGAAAAAGGTATGGACCCGTTAATCTATGAAAACGACGAACGCTTTTATGAAGAAATTGTACCGCCACTTGAAGCGGAAGTGGTGGCGCGCGTTGGATATGACGCGGCTCATTATAAGGAAATACCGTCGGAATTAAGTAATGATATTCCCACTAATGTAAAATTGTCTGCGCCGCCGAATATTTCAAACCTATCCGAATATGCCTTTAAATATGAAGACATAGAGGAGTTCGACTGGAATATGTCCTTAGTAGATAGGGTAATTCACATGAAAGCAGACGAATACATGATGGCAAAACGAGAAATTGTCGAGAGAGAGTATTCAAGGTTGAATGATGCGTTTATTGAAGAACACATCGGTAATAAACAGAGAAAAATATTATTTAACGGTCGTTTTATATCAACAATAATTGTTGAGGCAACTAAAGCTGAGATAGAATCATACTCTAAAATGAAAATAGTTGAAGAAATTACGTTCTATGTAGAAATAAGGCCAGAACCTGCATTAAGCGAAGTGCTTGGTCAAGTAAATGCAGATAGTGGTCAATTCGGAACAAAAAGTAGTTCTTTCAATGCCGGAGCCGGATACAAGGGTACAGGAATTATTATCGGCATCATTGAAGCACAAAGAGGTCGATATGACGGCAGCAGTAATGCGCCTATGTTAAGCGGAATACCATCAAACAGATTAAGAATGGATGATGATGCCGGATTTAATGGCTCCACAATATTTCCGATAGTGAGAAACCACGCTACAATGGTAACAAGTCTTATAATCGGACAATCTGTTACTGTTTCCGGTAGAACCTTTGAAGGAGTTGTCCCTCTGGCAACTGTAATTCAAACACCGACAGAAGGTGTTGATTCTATTCTTAGAGCTTTTGAAAATTTAGCCCGTAAAGGTGTTCATGTGATTAATTTTAGTGCTGGTACAAATATAGGGACAGGATATTATGATTTTGATAAAGATATAGACCGATTAATTAACTCAACAAGTGTAGCGTTTATTGTATCGGCAGGAAACATTGATAGTAGTCCTCAGTTGGATGTACTCAGTCCCGGAAAAGCATTGGACGCAATTACAGTCGGAAACGCCATAACAAAATCAAATAGTAACACACCTACCGCCCCACCGTATCTTATAAATAATACTAATGATGGAGCTTCATGTTTCAACCACGTGTCTTATATACCGAATAAACCTGATATCGCCGCTCCGGGAACATATATTGGTTATGTTAGTAGACAAAATAACCAAAATTTCGTTTATTACTATTCCGGAACAAGTTTTGCCGCTCCTATTGTTACCGGAATTGCCGCTCAGATTATACAGGCAAGACCAAACCTCAAGTTTAACCCTGATACAGTAAAATCTATATTAATTGCAGGTGCATTTAATGTTATAATCCAAACTCCTCCAACTGACAGCACAAACACTTCTGTTTCTAACGGCAACCATTTATGGACTAAAAGCGGTGCGGGATTGGTTAACGCGAGAAATTCTGTGTTGATTGCTGAAAGAAATACTTATCGTTCTATTGCCTTTATAGCTTCATCTAATTGGTCATTTAGTCTTGGAAATTTAAGCGCGGGACAAAGAATAAGAGTGGTTATGACATTCTCAAGAAGTACTTATAGTTCAATTAATTCAACATCGGATTATGATGACCTTGACATTAGGATTTTTAATTCAAGCGGTACTTCTATAGCGTCTTCAATATCCGGCACACAGAATGTTGAAATTATTGAGTTTACTGTTCCCAGCAACGGAAGTTATAATGTTGTAGTTTATCCCTTTAGACTTAAAAGTACAAATCCCCCTGTATGGGCTTCAGTATCATGGAGGACGATATGAGCAAACCATTAATAATGCCTAAGAGAATTATTACTTTCTTAATAACATTAACCATTTTGATTTGTGTATGCTTTTCTGGGTGTTTTGAAAATGTTACAAGAAGCCACCCCCCATACGATTTCAGCAACGAGGACACAGGCTATGCTCATAAAGATGCGAAAGACCCGGAAGGCTTAGCTCCGGAGCTTGTACTGCAAATACGAAAGGATTATATGCAGTTACAGCTTGACCATTACAGACAGCATGACGATGATGAAATCTATGAATATTATGCGAACTTAATTCATCTTAAAGACATTTGGATTTTCGCATATATAGGAAACTACAGCGGATGTGAATTGCTTTATATGGCAGACCTTCGACCAATTGGGGGTTTATATATAATAGAGATTGCAGGATATATCATTGCATTCGCTCGGGAGCCGTATGTGTATAAAGATACTAAGTTATATACTTTAGAGGAAGCATTTGATGCGGGATTCATCACCAAGGAAGGTATTTATGAAATTGGCATGAAAGTAGACCGTGCTTTTGCAGAAAACAATAATAAATCTTAAATCTAACTATATTTACAAGGATGGTGATATATGCTCACTACCCGCACAAACCTATTATTCAACATCAAAATCATGGCGACAAGTTTTTATACGGTATTCTTGTTAAAAACACCGTAAAACTATTATATGAGGATAAAAATTAAATGAAAATCAAAAGACTAATCTCTACGCTCATCGTGGTAGCGATGATGTTGACCATGGGCATAAGCAACATAGTTTTTGCATCAAATCAAAACGGTAATAATGGTAATAATTTTCCGGCACTAAAAAACCAGTTTCAATCAATAACACAAACTTGGATTGACCAAAATTATACTTTTAAAGCGAAAGTCGATGAAGTTATTCCAGTCGTTAATGGGTACGAAGAATTAATAGGTGTTTTAATAACATACAAGTTCAAAGGAGACCCATGCGGTTATTTAGTTTTGAGTTTGATTGAAACAGATGACAATCCTGTTGTTGCGTTTTCTCTTGAGGGCGAAGATATTTTCACCTCAATGTCGCGAGTCGGAGGTTATACAAATAATTCGTCAAAAATTAAGAAGCTTTATTCTGAAACGATGACAAGTTTCTCTATAGAAACAGCGAACGGGAAAGGTATATTAAAATCAAACGGAGTTATTGAGGATAAGGATGAGTTTATTAAAAACTCCAAGGCAATGGCTGACAGAGTGAAAGAATTATACCCCGATGTCGTTGAAAAGATTGATACAGCAACTCAAATATTTTATGGAAAATCGACAAAACTCATATATGACGCTTTTTCCGGAGTGCCTTCCGGTACGATACAATCACAAGGAAACCTTACCGGTGCTACAACATTCACGCCTGTTTTAATGAAAGATATGCCTGCGTATAACGACTATACTAAAACGGCAGGTTCTCAAAACGAGGGTAATTGTGGTCCTACTGCTTTAACTAATGTCATAAAATATTATCATGAAAAAAGAGGAAAAACAGGATTACTCAGATATGGGGACTTGCGAATTTATACGTATGGTCGGCTTTCTTTTCTCAGTGGATATCACCCTGACATTGGCATGAATACAAGTGTGGTAATAAGTACGCTTACCACGTATGCATCCGAACAAGGGTTTACATGCTCAGGAGGAGCGTACTGGCTTAATTTGTGGTCAGATTTCACACGTGATATTAATGCAGATAAAGCAATTGTACTGTTTGTAAAAGGTAAAATTGACGATAAAGATTCCAATGGGCATTTTGTTGTTGTCTTGGGCTATCGTCAACACACTAATAATGCGCAATTTCTTCGTGTCGCCGATGGGTGGTATGCTTCAAACAATAGGTTCGTAAAATTTAAACCTGTTGAACTAACTTCGTTTAGGGGATTTTGCGTGCCTATAACATAATGCTAATCAGAGGAGAAACTTATCATGAAAAATTTTTATAAAAATGTTACATTTTGGATGGGAATTGCCGCCGTTCTGCTTGTGCTGGGAAGAGTTTTCATTTACACTTCTTCCCGATGGGAAAACGTTTTACCGTTAACAAACTTCCCGTTGCATGCTTTTTTACATTCTTTTTTCCAAGATATTTTATCACCTGTACCCGCCGGTCCGTCGTTTACACAAACACAGATAATCATTATGTATTTGCCTTATTACGCTTTATTTGTTTTAACTTATATTGGGTATGGTTTATTGACAGATGTGATTATACGTAAAGTAAAAAAACATAAGGTTGCTGCATAAATACAACCCCGCTTCGTAGGGGCTCCCTTATGATAGATTTAGTTATATAATCTTTATTCGATATGTATATGCGTCTGTGGTCGACAGTGGATGCGCAAATGAGAAAATTTCTCTGCGAAATATTTTTATATTTTTAATTTTCACGAAAGAGCAACCCCCTTTTAGTTGTTATTATGGTAGAAGCCATATTAACTGAGAGGGGGTGATTTATTTGAAAATTATACAAAAAGGGGTCTGCGGCCTGTTTGTTTTCTTGCTCTTGTTTACCGCAGTGCCGTTGCAGACGTTGGCTTCAAACACTGGGACTATTGCTATTATGCCGCTTTGGGCGAATACCAGCGATATTTCGTTATCATTATCGTTTTCGTCTGGAACGGCTATGTGTTCCGGATTAATAATCGGCAAACCCGGAACAACGAAAATCAATGCAACGTTCTACCTTCAAATTAAGAATATGAACGGAACATTCAGCACTGTCAAGACTTGGTCTGGTTTGACTTCAAACAATGTGTTTCTTACTTTCTCCGGCACAAACTCTGTAACCTCCGGTCAAACTTATCGGCTCAGATGTGATGCTATTATTACGAGAAACGGAAGCACAGAAACAGTAAGCGTGTTCTCCGGCGAGAGAAGAGCTTAAAAACGTCTTGTTTTACATCAAGACATAATTGGAAGAAACGCACAACCCAATAATTTAGGGTGTACGTTAAAACACATTCCTAACGCATAATCGCGTTAGGTTCGGAAAGAAAGAGGTAAATACTATGAAAAATCGCAAAATTGGTCGTTTTATTTGTGTAATCGTCGTTGTTCTGAGTTTTGCCATGTCAATGCAATTGACTGCGTTTGCTGCGGAAGAAGAAGTTACTATTCAATGGGAAGGTTACATATACATCACTACACCTCCGTCAAATGTAAGCACTATTCCAGTTCTTGAATTAACTTCGCCTACAACAAAAACAATTTATGTTGAAGCAACATATGTTCCCGGTTCAAGTTGGAATATTGGTGTTACCAATACTGTAACAGGAGCAGATGGCTGGCAAACTTATATATCACCGACGCAAGTTGCGTCTTTTACAGCAACTGCCAATCAAAAATATAATTTACGATTCAGCACTTATAGCACAAGTGGGTGGGCATATATTGTAATTTACACATTATAATTACACAAGCAAACTTATTTTATGTGCATTATGAAACACGAGAGTTAGACTATGTCTACTCTCGTGTTTTTAATGTTTATAGATTAGCGAAAACGTCGTCCATCCATTTTCACTTGTACCCGTAACTCTACCGCTGAGCGTGTCCATAATGGTTTTTAATA
>Ga0123356_10000289_pt1 | contig 57741 bp, 39 predicted proteins | sample TergutEmb28metaG_2_FD_92546 | JGI IMG/M metagenome (GOLD analysis project Ga0123356, IMG submission 92546) | Embiratermes neotenicus P3 segment gut microbial communities from Petit-Saut dam, French Guiana - Emb289 P3 | ecosystem: Host-associated > Arthropoda: Insects > Digestive system > Gut ...
CTTGCTTCGCGGCTGTTCTTGTTCTCTAAAAGTGAGAATTTAATCGACCGTTTTTTTCAGGCGTTTTGCGTTCTTTGCAAGAGAAATTGTGAATAATCTATAATGGTAATCTTTATAAATTTTACTTGCGCAAATGAAGTAAATTAACATATAATGTAATAAAACAGGTAATTCATATTAACTAAACAACTGCCTGAAAAAAACGGTCGTATATTTTTAGCGATTTGGTAGCAGCTACCGCATTTTCAACAACCCCGCGAGCCCCCAACCCCTATTCCCTAAACCCCAGCCCCCACTTGCTCTAGTAACAGCTATTGGTTTTTCGTTACCCTACAATTCCTGGGAGTTCGCCTAAGGCATACAGCGGGATATCGATCAAACTTCCGGATTTATTAAAATTTGCAAGAGAGCTTCGTACCAATATTTTTGGCTGGAACTTTTCTCTGTAAACAGCCAGGCTTTTTGCTTTTAAATTAATAGACGATTTTACCTCTATAGGAATGACCTGACCGCCAAGCTGCAGAACAAAATCAACTTCTGCTGTGGCGCTGTCATTTGTCCAATATGCAATTTCTGCATTTTTATATTGTTTCATTTCCTGACAGGCAAATTGTTCTGTTAATGCGCCCTTGAATTCGGTAAATAATGTATCTCCATCTATAATCGTTTTTGCATCTAATCCGGAGATTGCGCAGAGTAAGCCAATGTCGCATAAAAACAATTTGAATGCGCTTGTATTTGCATACCCTCTTAACGGCAGAGCCGGCTTTGATACACGGGAAACTTTATGTACAAGACCACAGCTCTCAAGCCAGCCAAGTGAAGTTTCAAAAGTGGAAGCAGTGGCGTTTTTTTTGACATCTTTGTGAACAAATTTTTTATTCTCTTTAGAAAGCTGTACAGGAAAAGAATCCCATAAAAGCCGTATTTTCTGCAAATCACTTGCCGGTATATGTTTTGAAAAATCCTGTTGGTACGAGGCTAAAATGTCATTTTGTATTTTTCTGGCTAAATTAAAATCACGATCTCTGGAAAATTCCGCTACAACTTCCGGCATACCGCCTGTATAAAAATACATTTTTAGATAAAAGATTAATTTATCTTTAAAGATTTTTAATAGTTCCCAATCATGGTTTTTTACAACATTGTTTAATTTTTCCTCTCCAAGCTCAAGTAAAAATTCTGAAAAACAAACAGGATGCAAATTCAAATATTCAACTTTTCCAACCGGAAAAGATGCGCCTTTGTGAAGAAATACCCCAAGCAAACTGCCGGCGGCGATAATATCATATTCCGGCGCATTTTCATTAAAGTATTTCAGAGCAGTTAAAGCATTTGGACACGCCTGGATTTCATCAAAAATAATCAATGTGTTATTAGGGTTTATTTTCCCGCCTGTTTCCAGTTCAAGCCCTGCAAGAATCCGGTGTACGTCTAAATCCTCCTCAAATAATGCCTGCATTCTGGGGTTTTTTTCGAATATTATATAAACTGTATTTTCGTAATTTATTTTACCAAATTCCTTCATAAGCCAGGTTTTACCAACTTGTCGAATTCCATTAATTATCATGGGTTTATGTCCGGCTTTTGCCTTCCAATTACGTAATTCTTCTATAACCAGTTTTCTCATTAATTTAATTTTACCTTATTCCTTGGCAAAAAACAAGAAAATGCCGTTTTTACCTTGGCAAAAAATAAGAAATTGTCGTTTTTTCCTTGGCAAAAACTATCAATCTGGTGGTTTTTCCTTGGCAAAAGCTGATTCTTCCTTTTCCCGTACCTAATAGTGACAAAAAAGTCATTCCACTTAATACATCTTGAATAAGACGCTGTTTTTATATTATAAATTAACCATGGCTAAACACAGTGTTACAAAACGCTTTGGCATTTTAACAGCGGGCGGCGATTGTCCTGGTCTTAATGCTGCTATTCGGGGTGTGTGCCGCGGTGCTCATGATCGTTACGGCATGGAGATTGTCGGCATTGCCAATGGTTTTCGGGGATTAATAGATGAGGATACCAAGATTCTTAAACCCGAAGACTTTTCCGGCATTCTGACACGGGGCGGAACCATCCTCGGTTCGAGCAGGGTGAAACCTTTTGGCGGAACAACTTCCGAGAAAGAAGTAGTTGACAGCGATAAGGTCTCCGCCATTAAGGAAACTTATTCAAAATTAAACCTTGATTGCATTGTTGTTCTTGGCGGTAACGGCACCAACACTACAGGCTATAAACTTTCACGCGAAGGCCTTAATGTTATAGGGCTTCCAAAAACAATTGATAATGATATCTTCGGCACAGATAAAACTTTCGGTTTCGATTCCGCTCTGGCTATCGGTACGGAAGCCATCGATCGTCTTCACTCAACAGCGCAAAGCCACAGCCGTGTAATTGTTATCGAACTTATGGGACACAAGGCCGGCTGGCTGGCTCTTCACGCCGGAGTTGCAGGCGGCGGGGATGTTATACTGATTCCGGAGATTCCCTACGATATCCGTACCATTGGGCAGCATCTTGAAAAACGCGCAAAATCCGGCAAGACATTTTCAATTGTGGTTGTTGCCGAAGGCGCGATTTCAATTAAAGAAGCGGAGATGGATAAAAAAGACAGGAAAAAATTCCGCATGGAAAACGGTCCTTCTGTAGCGTACCGGGTTGCAAGCGAAATAAATGCAGAAACAGGCATGGAAACCCGCGCTACCGTACTGGGTTATGTGCAACGCGGCGGCATCCCCAGCGCAACAGACCGTGTTCTTGCAACCAGCCTTGGGACAGCCGCTGTTGAACTGCTTGCTAACGGAAAGTACGGCCGCATGGTTGCGCTGACCGGCAGCGACATTGGTTCCATCGATCTTAGAGTTCCCGAAGGCAAGGTAAAAAACGTTCCAACCGATCACTACATGATCGACACGGCAAGAGCTGTAGGCACTTGCATGGGAATCGGAGCAGACGTTTAATCTACAAGTCTTATATAGGCCTCTTTTGCTGTGTAGTTTCTGTTAAACAAAAGCGGATAATCTGTTCTGCCGGTTAATGGATGATTATTCAGCCAGCTGTGGCCGTCTGTAAGTCCCCATAATAAAACCGCATCCAGTTTTCCCTCATCATACTTTTCCTTAAACATGTCAAAGAAGTCGCGGTATGTTGCCGCTAAATCCGTTAAACGTTCATTAAGCAAATTGTTGGATATTGTTAATGCCTGGCCTTCGCCTTTTGCGTTGCTGAATATGGAAAAATCAAGTTCGCATATCTGAATCATCAAGTTTCTTCCGTCTTTTCTTTCTAATGCGGAGAACATATCAATCCCTGCGCTTATTTGTTCTACAGGATGATCATAAAGCCTGAAATGCCCCTGAAAACCAATGCCATCAATGGGAGCATCTTTTTCTATTAACCATGCAGCCAGATCATAAAAGTCATCCTGTTTGGTAGAAGTGCCTCTTGTAAAAGGCCTTTCAACGCCAAAATCGGTTAAGTACAGTTTAACGTCTGTGCCTCCGTTTGCATCGGCATATTGACGCGCCCATTCAAACGCTTTTAATACATACTCATAACGATCCATGCCGCTCTTGCCGGCATCTATCATTATTTCTGTATATCTTCCCCTGGAATCTCTTCGCGGTCCGCTTTGATCATGATCGATAACTTCGTTTACTACATCCCACCATTCAATTCTGCCGCCGTATTTTTCAAATACTGTTTTTATATGAGCTTCCATCCGCTCATAAAGTTCATCTATTGTCGCGCGTCCGCTTGTGCCGTTGCCGCGGAAAAACCAGTCCGGAGTTTGATCATGCCAAATAAGCACATGGCCGCGTATTTTTTTATTGTTTGCTTCCGCATAATTAACAAGCGCATCCGAATCTGTCCAGTTATATGCGCCGCCCTGTGCGGAAGGCATTATATAATCCGGTTTCATTTCATTTTCCGCTACAACGACATTAAAATGATTTAACAGTCTGTGTTGCGGGCTGCCCGGATTTAATGCATTGGCAACGTCAGAAGCTGCATTGGAATTATTGGTGCGGGCGCCAGGTACGGCTGCTCCTACAAGAAAGGGCCATTTCTCGTGCAGGATAATATCATCATCGAACTCGGGTATTTCAACTCCTCCGCCCGGCGGCGGTTCTGATGTACACGAAAAAATACCAAAAATTAAAAAAATTATTAAACAAATACCGGTTATATACTTCATAATTTCCTCCGTAAAAAAATGCGTTTATTTATTTTAACCCATCTTTTAGCGCAAAGGAAGGACAATTTGCTCTTGTTGCACGGAATACTTCCAGGGACGGCAGGCCCGTACACTTAATGGAAAAAATATCGCAGGCCCGCGGAAACGCCGGATCCCAGGTAACTCTGAAGTGAACACATTTCAGGCAATTCGGCGGTTTTGACGGGGTTTTTGCATTGATGATATACGAATCGCCCATAATTTATTTTAAGGTAATCTACCTGTTGCTGTATGTCAACTAAAACCGCGGCGGAAAACTGCCGATAATGAAGCGGAGGATTACGCTTTGCAGATTATTAGTGACTTTAAACATAAATTTTCTACAGACGGATATTTTAAGTTCCGCACAATTGCCCTTATGCTGGCGGTTTTTCTGGGGTTTTGCGCAATTTGGCTTGGCTTTTCGATATTTTCAGCCATGACAGGGATTGGTTTTTTTCCTGCCGGGCCGGGAAGGTTTTTTGCCCGCTCTTTTGGAATCCTTTCTGTATTTATTCCGGTTTATTTTGCGTATTCTTCCTTTATACTGGCCGATCCAAAATGGCGCCCCGACAGAATATTTTTTTTAAACGGCTGCATTATTCCATTTTTAACGCTGGCTATAGGATTTGCTTTTATCCGTGATTTTGAAATACGTTCAGCGCAATTTGCTCTTTTGAATTTTACCGGAAAAACAGGATTCAGCCTTATTATAATTTTTATTACTGTAATTGAAACTCTTGTTTTGCATGTGTTAAAAAATGTTTTGTTTTTTAAGAAAATAGGCATACTTCACAGCCGTAAAAAACTGCTGCCGCCGCCGGCTGTTGAAACAGCGCCCTTGCAGGAAGTTTATGAAAGTCCAGACATTGTTTTACTTCCCGATGAAAGCAGCAGTACAGGATATGACTTGATAGAAGAAGCGCCTGAAGAATTGCCGGATGATGCAGAAGAAATAACAATGCGTGATGACGAAGAACCGGAAGCGGTTTTAAATGATGAAGATACGCGCATAGCCAGCGTTGAACGTCTGCTGGAAGAAGCTGAAGCTGCAGCGGTAGCGCAGCACGGAGAACAGGTCCGCAGGAAAAACACATACACAGGAAGCGCGCGTTATAAAAAGTACAGGATACCTGTAGATATATTAAATGAATATCCCGACGGCGAATACTGGATTATAGATCAGGCTACGCGGGATGCGGCAATTGCATTAAAGGAAACGCTTGAAGAGTTCAAGATTCAGGCTGAGGTCACAGGCATAAGGAAAGGGCCTGTAATTACCATGTTTGAAATCCTTCCCGCGCCCGGAGTTAAACTTTCCAAGATTGTCGGCTTGCAGGATAATATCGCTCTGCGCCTTGCCGCATCTTCTGTACGAATTGTCGCGCCTATTCCAGGGAAACATGCAGTTGGCATCGAAGTTCCCAACGCAAAACGCAACATTGTTTCTTTCAGGGAAATAATCGAAGGAGAGCTTCGGCGCTCCGAAAAGATGGGTATTCCTGTTGTTATGGGAAAAGATATTTCAGGAGAAGCGCAGACTGTAGACCTTGTTCAAATGCCGCACCTGCTGATTGCAGGCGCAACAGGGTCGGGAAAATCAGTTTGCGTAAACGCCATTATACTATCGATACTTTATCAGCTTCATCCGGCGGAATGCAGGCTCATGCTCATCGATCCCAAAATTGTAGAACTGAAATTATACAACGATATTCCGCACTTATTAACGCCTGTTATAACAGAGCCGAAAAAAGCTTTTCAGGCACTTCAATACTGCATTTATGAAATGGAGAGGCGCTACGCATGTCTTGATTCCATGGGAGTGCGCGATATTCGCAGTTACAATAAACGCATTAAAGAGAAAAATATCGCCCAGGAGCATATGCCGTATATCGTAGTAGTAATTGACGAGTTTGCGGATTTGATGTCGACAACGGGAAAGGAACTTGAGTCGACTGTTGCAAGGCTGGCTGCAATGAGCCGCGCTGTCGGCATTCATCTTGTGCTTGCAACACAGCGCCCTTCTATCGATGTAATTACAGGCCTTATTAAAGCGAACATACCAAGCCGCATTGCGTTTATGGTTGCCAGCAAGACTGACAGCCGTATTATAATTGACATGGTCGGCGCGGAAAAACTTTTAGGCAAGGGTGACATGCTTTACTCGGGAGTTGTAGATCCGTTTCCGATTCGCATGCAGGGCGCCTTTGTTTCCGAAGAGGAAGTTGAAGTTGTTGTTGAACATGTAAAAACTTTCGGCGAACCTGAATACATTGACGATGAAATCTTCTTTGAGGAAGAAGAGGAAGACACAGGCGCATCTCTTTTTTCTGACGGAGGAGATCCTCTTTACGACAAGGCTCTGGAAATAGTTATGCAGCAGGGTAAGGCAAGCGCCAGTTTTATACAACGCAGACTTAAAATCGGCTTTAACCGCGCGGCAAGGCTTATAGATGAAATGGAACATCACGGAGTTGTCGGCCCGGCGCACGGAAGCAAACCGCGCGAACTTTTACGCGGGTTTGGAGCTTAAACCGTTTAATTTATAGCAATTATCTGAAAATTGCATTACAATTGTTTATGCTAAAAATTTTTTCCAGAATTAAAGAAAAATTAAAGCAGAATACAAAGGGACTGTCATACGAGCTTGAGAAGCTTGCCGAAGCCGCCAGGGACGGCAATTTCGATTTTACGCTGGAAAATAATGGATTATCCGGCGGGCAAAAGCAAAATGTGCTGCTGATTAACGACGCTATCCGTAATTACAAAACGGCAACAGAATATGATCTTATGAAATACAAGCTCACAAGCAACGCCCTTGGCATCGCGTTATGGGACATGGACGTCATGAGTTCAGACCCAATAAATCCGGACAATACATTTATATGGTCAGATGAGTTCCGGTATATGCTTGGGTTTAGCGGCGAGAGTGATTTTCCGAATGTAACGCATAGCTGGAGCGACCGTCTGCATCCGGAGGATAAGGAAAGGACGCTTAATGCCTTTGCGGCGCACCTTAACGATTATACCGGAAAAACTCCATACGATATTGAATACCGCCTCATGTTAAAAAGCGGCGAGTACCGTTATTTTCATGCTTTTGGAACTACGCTGCGTGACAATAACGGAATACCGCTGCGGGTAGCCGGAGCTTTAAGAGACATAAACGAAAGAAAGCTGATGCAAAACCAGCATATGATAATGTCGAGCATTGTACATAATTCACCTAACTTTATTTCATATAAAAAGCTCGGCGGTGAATGTTTATATGTAAATCCCGCCGCTTCCAGGATTACAGGATATACGCATGAAGAATTAATGGCTGATTATATCGGCAATCTGTTTGGAGAAAAAGCGGATCAGTACTTATCCGAAGTCATAAAAAATCTCACCACTAATGGTTTGGCAAAATACGATTATAAAGCAAAAATAAAAAACGGCGATATAAGAAACATTGCCGGAGTAGCGTTCATGATAGAAGAAAATGCGTACGCGACTATAGCATCGGATATTACTGAAGCAAAAAAAATGGAAGATTCGCTTAGATCAGCGCATGAACGCCTGATGCTGATGCTGGATACGTCTCCGTTATGCGCTCAAATATGGGACAAGAGCTACAATACTATAGACTGTAATGAAGCGGCTGTTAAACTGTATGGATTTAACAGCAAGCAGGAATATATTGACAAGTTTCTGGAGTGCTGTCTGCCTAAATTTCAATCGGACGGACAGCGTTCTGTTGTAAAAGTAATTAATAATGTTTATCAGGCATTTACAGAAGGTTATTGCCGTTTTAACTGGATGTGCAAGATGCCTTATGACGATACGCCCATACCCGCAGAGGTTATTCTTGTCAAGGCTAAATATGAGAATGAAGATGTTTTGATCGGATATACGCGTGACATGCGTGAACACAATAAACTGATGGATGAGCAGAAGGCGCTGCTCACCAAATTGAATGAAGAGAGTAAAAAGTTCGAGATAGCCGCTCATTGGTACATGTCTATCCTGGACGCCATTCCGCTTCCTGTCTCTGTTACCGATGAAAATATGAACTGGACTTTTATCAATAATAAAGTCGAAGAATTTTTAGGGATAAAACGTGAAGAGGTGATAGGTAAATCATGCAATAACTGGGGTGCCAGTATATGCGACACTGATGACTGCGGCATAGCCTGCGCCAACCGCGGTTTGAGGCGCACCTATTTTGATCATAAAGATTCATCGTATCAGGTTGATGTTGAAACTCTCCGTGATTTGGAAGGAAAAATTTCAGGTTTCATTGAAGTAGTACAGGATATTACCAACATAAAAAAACTTATATCAGAAAGAACAGAAGCCGAGATAGCCAATCAGACAAAAACAACATTCCTTGCAAACATGAGCCATGAGATACGCACACCCATGAATGCGATTCTTGGCATTACAGATATATTAATGATGCAAAAAGGTTTATCCAAGGATACTGAAGCAGGATTGGATCAGATACATAATTCGTGTGATCTGCTTCTTGGAATAATTAACGACATACTGGATTTTTCAAAAATAGAAGCGGGTAAAGTTGATATTATTCCCGCTGAATATATTACCGCAAGTCTGATAAATGATTCGGTGCATCTTAACATGATGCGGCTGGACAGTAAGCCCATTGAATTTGAACTTCAGATAAACGAAAATATTCCGTTTAGATTAATCGGCGATGCGCTCCGCATCAAGCAAATTTTAAACAATCTGCTCTCCAATGCTTTTAAATACACAGAGACAGGAAAGATTACCTTGTCTATCTCCTGCGAACTCCAGGATGAGGAAAAAATAACGCTGATTTTAAGCGTGAAGGATACAGGCATAGGCCTGACAAGTGAGCAGTTGAGCAAGCTGTTTGATGAATACTCCCGTTTTAATCTGGAAAAAAGCACTATCGAAGGTACAGGGCTTGGCCTGTCCATTACATATCATCTGATACGTTATATGGAAGGCGATATACATGTGGAGAGTGAACCCGGTGTTGGTTCTTTATTTGTTGTGCGGCTGCCGCAGAAAATTGTAGACAAAGAGGTGCTGGGCAGGGAACTGGCGGATAATCTTAAGCAGTTCCGCAAGAACTTTGTTCCAAACATGCAAAGAAGCCAGATTACCCGTGATCCAATGCCGTACGGAAGCGTTTTGATTATTGACGATGTAGAAACAAATTTATATGTTGCAATGGGTCTTCTAAAGCCGTATATGCTGCAAATTGATACAGGCCTGAGAGGGCGTGATGCGATTAATAAAGTCAAGAGCGGCAAAATATACGATATTATATTTATGGATCACATGATGCCGGATCTGGACGGAATGGAAACGACATTCCTTCTGCGCGATTCAGGTTATACGCATCCAATTGTAGCGCTTACAGCAAATGCTGTAGTTGGCCATGCAGAGATCTTTTTGCAAAACGGATTCGATGATTTTATTTCCAAACCCATTGATGTGCGTCAGTTGAATTTTATCCTGAACAAATACATTCGTGACAAGCAGCCGCCGGAAGTTATCAAAGCCGCTTATAAAGAAGCCAGCCGGCAAATGAATGAAACAGACAGCAGTGATGCGGCACAGGCGCAAATAGATTCACTGATGCTGGAGTCTTTTATTAGGGACGCCCGCAATGCCCTTGTCATAATGGAAGAGCTCAAACCTTTAATTCAGGATTCTTCGTTTGAGGAAGGAGAAAATTTACGGCGGTATATCACTGCTGTTCATGGCATGAAGAGCTCTTTAAGTAATATCGGCGAAACAGAACTTTCCGATGCAGCGTGCAAATTGGAAACGAACGGACGGAACCGGAATATCGATTTTATAAAAAATTCAACTCCTGGATTTTTGGACGGGCTGCGTGCATTGCTGAATAAACTTGAAGCAGAACGCGAAGCAGATACAAACGGCACAGATGAAGATGCTCCGGATTTACATAAAAAACTGTACGCTATTGCACAGATGTGCGCAGAGTATGACAGAAAAGGAATTTTGGATATTATTACCGCGGTTAAGAAATGTTCCAAAGAGACAAGGGCAGTTCTGGAAAAAATTAACGAGTATGTTACTCACAGTGAATTTGATGATGCCGAAAAAGAAATTACAGAATATTTAAAAAAAATTGACACAACATATAAAAAATTTGGTAATGTGTAAGACAGGAGATCTGCATGCCGGGAAAAAAAAGACAGTTCATCCTGCTTTTCACAATCACGTTTTTATTGTTTTTCCTCGCTGGCTGCGGCAAACCCGCTGAAGATCAATTTGATAATTCACTGACATTCAAATCCTATAAAGAAATTCCGGGCATAACTGAAAAAGAAATAGAAGCTATTGAAGCTCTTCAAAGAGAGTACGGCTATTTTATTTACGGTATGCCGTTCAGCACTGAAGCGTTTGAAGACAGGTCCGGCAGGGTAAGGGGTTTTTCTGCATTGTTTTGCGAATGGCTGACTGAACTTTTTGGAATCGATTTTCAGCCTGTTCTGTATGATTGGGCTGACATACTCGAAGGACTTGGAAGCGGGGAGATTTCTTTTACCGGTGAACTTACGGCCAGACCGGAACGCCTTGAGATTTACAGCATGACAAGCGCTATTGCCTCGCGTCCGTTAAAATATTTCAGTCTTTACGGTTCTGAACCTCATGCGGAAATAATAAAAGAACGCCCGCTGCGCTGCGGTTTTATCGAAGGCACGGCGACAATACTTACAATTTCCAATGAAATGGAACCCGGCACCTTTGAGACTGTTATGCTTGGCGATATCAGTCTTGTTTACGAAGCTCTAAAAAGCGGAAAAATCGATGCTTTCTATTATACAGGCACAGTAGAAGCGAATTTTGATGAATACAGCGATATTGTTGCCTCGTATTTTTATCCCCTGATGTACCGTCCGGTTTCTCTGTCAACGCAAAATCCCTTGCTGGAACCTGTTATTTCTGTTGTAGAAAAGGCTTTGCGCAGCGGCGGCGCAAGATATTTAGTAAAATTGTACAATACCGGATATCAGGAATACCTTACGAACAAATTCCAAAATCAGCTGACTGATGAAGAACGTGAATATATAAGAATACGGCCTGTTATACCAGTAGGAGCAATTTACAGCAATTATCCTGTCAATTTCTACAACACGCGCGAGAATGTATGGCAGGGTATCTTTTTTGATCTTCTTAATGAGATCAATTTATTAACTGGTTTATCTTTTGAACTTGTAAATGACGAGCGTACGGAATGGATGGCCATACAGGAAATGCTCAAAAGCGGAGAAGCAGCTTTTGTTTCAGATTTAATCTGGACAAGAGCGCGTGAAGAGCATTTCATATGGCCGGAAACTTCGATACAAAATGATCATTACGCGCTTATATCAAGAGTTGACTACCCCAATGTTGCAGTCAATGAAATCCCGTATGCAAAGGTGGGGCTGACGCGGAATACCGCCTATACGGCCATGTTTATGCAGTGGTTTCCTGAACATGAGAACATCGTTGAATTTGACGGCGTAGATGAGACTTTCAACGCAATGCGAAACGGCGAAGTGGATATGGTCATGACTACAGAGAGAAGGCTTATGTTCCTGACGCATTATCAGGAGCTGACAGGGTATAAAGTCAACTATATATTTAACCAAAGCATGGAAACAAAATTAGGATTTAATATAAACGAAGCCGTTTTATGTTCTATTATAGATAAGGCGCTCAAAACTATTGATGTTGACGGCATTACCAGCCAATGGATGCGTAAGACCTTTGATTACCGCGCAAAGGTAGCCGAAGCGCAGCGGCCCTTACTGATAATATTGATGATACTGTCCGCTCTGCTTTTATGCGCGTTATCAATAGTTGTTGTCTTTTTTGTAAAAAGCCGCCGGACTGGCAAAGAACTTGAAACCCTTGTGGAAGAGCGGACAAGCGATTTGGACAGGCAAACAGCCACGCTTACAACGCTGTTCGATTCCATTCCGGATCTTATTTTTGCCAAGGATCTGGACCTTCGTTTTACACACTTCAATAAAGCTTTTTTACGTCATTTCGGCTGCAATGAAGAGATATTGGGAAAAACCGATGCAGAAGGCCTTGGGGTACCTACTGAACTTGCGCAAAGATTCAACAAGTTGGATCGCAGGATCATAAACGAGAATCGAACCCATGTCGAAGAAGAGTATGTACCCTGTATTGACGGTACAAATCCGTTTTTTGAAACCATCAAAACGCCGCTTACGCTGAACAACTCTGTAATAGGGGTTCTTGGCATAGCGCGCGATATTACATTACGAAAAGAAACTGAACGTGTTATGGCGGAAAACTATGAGTACGCGCATAAACTAAGCGATGCGCTTGCAAGCATTACAAAGTCGCCGGCAATCTCCGGCGGTATTTTGAAAGATGCTGCCGACGTTATTGCGCAGAAGGCGGGCATCGCGCTTAATACCCATCGTGTCAGCGTATGGAATATAACCGAAACCTCGCAGGTTCTTACCAATATTACCTGCTATGACTGCATCACAGGCAGGCATAGTATACAGGATGATTTTGATTTAATGCCCCATAAGGAATATGCAAAGGTTTTAAAAACCGAGCGGCTTATTGTTACAAACGATATTAAAGCCTCCATTTTTGACATAACTATCGGCGGATACTTTCCCAATTTAGTCGCCATGCTGGATGCACCCATGCGCGTTGACGGAAAGCTGGTCGGCGTAATTTGCGTAGAACAGGATTTGTGTGAACGTTATCCTGAAAAGCGCGAATGGACAATAGAAGAGCAGAGTTTTGCTTCTTCTCTGGCGGATTTAATGGCATTGACTGTATCCGGCTTTGAGCGCCGTCAAGCCCGCGAAGAAGCGGAGATAGCTAACCAGATCAAATCATCATTCATTGCCAACATGAGCCATGAGATACGCACGCCGATGAACAGCATCGTAGGCTTTTCCGAATTGGCGCTTAGCGATAATATATCGCTGAAAACCAAGAACTATCTTAATAATATCCTAGAAAATTCGAAATGGCTTCTTCATATTATTAATGATGTCCTTGACATATCAAAAATCGAATCTGGAAAATTGGAACTGGAAAAAGTTCCCTTCAGCCTGCCTGATATATTTACCTCCTGCCGGACTATGATTTCACCTAAAACAAATGAAAAGGGGCTTATTCTGCACTTCTACGCTGAGCCGTCTGTCGGAAAAATGCCTTTGGGTGATCCTACAAGGCTGAGGCAGGTGCTTGCAAACCTCCTGTCCAATGCGGAGAAATTTACAAGCTCCGGTATTATTAAAGTTCAATCCATAATAAAAAATTTAGGCGAAGAAACTGTTACGATGTATTTTGAGGTAAAGGACAGCGGGATCGGCATGACGCCTGAGCAGATCGAAAGAGTATTTAAACCGTTTACACAGGCGGAGTCCGGCACGACACGCAAATACGGCGGTACAGGACTTGGGCTCTCCATTACAAATTACCTGGTAGAAATGATGGGCGGCAAGCTTATGGTAGAAAGCACGCCCGGAATTGGCAGTAAATTCAGCTTTGAGTTAACCTTTGATACAATCGTTTCAAGTAATGACAATATGTTCAAGACGAAAATCATACAGGGTGAAATTAACAAACCCTCCTTTGAAGGCGAAGTTTTGTTATGCGAAGATAATAATATGAATCAGCAGGTTATGCGTGAACATCTTGCAAGGGTTGGCATTAAAACCGCAGTAGCTGAAAACGGTAAAATCGGCGTGGATATGGTGGAGAGCCGTATGCAAAACGGCCAGAAACAGTTTGATCTAATTTTTATGGACATACACATGCCTGTGATGGACGGCCTTGAAGCGTCAGAAAAAATTATGAAGCTTAACACGGGCATCCCCATAGTGGCATTAACAGCGAACGTTATGGCCCACGATTGTGAAATATACAAAATGAGCGGTATGGTTGATTATGTCGCAAAGCCGTTTACATCACAGGAGTTATGGCAGTGTCTGATGAAGTTCTTTACGCCTGTAAGCTGGAAAGCGGATGATAATTCCCAAAACACGCAGACCGATGATGAATTAAACCAAAAATTAATAAATAATTTTGTATCAAACAACCGTGATAAATACGCGGAAATAAAAGACGCGGTAAATGCAGGCGACATAAAGCTGGCGCACAGGCTGGCTCATACTCTGCGAAGCAATGCCGGGCAACTAAAGAAAACACTTTTACAAAAGGCAGCTGGGGATGTAGAGAACCAGCTGAAAGACGGTAAAAACAAAATAACATCCGAAAAAATGGCAGTGCTGGAAAGGGAATTATCCACGGTGATAATTGAACTTATACCGATGGTTTCTGAAACAGCTCCGGCCGGGACAGAGATACCCGATGTTTCGGCGATGCAGAATCTGCTTGCGGAACTGGAACCTTTACTTAATGATGCCGATCCTGAATGCCTGAAGTATATCGATGGCCTTCGTTCAATTCCAGGCAGCGGGAAACTCATTCAGCAGATAGAAGGTTTCAAGTTCAAACCTGCGGCGGAAACCCTTATTGAATTAAAGGAAAAAGTTAAGAGTTTATGAACATGGAAAAAAAGAACAGTATATTGATTGTAGATGACGACGCAGCCAGCCTCATGGAGTTAACATATATATTAAGGTCAGATTATAAACTTTATGCAGTAAAAGACGGCGTATCCGCATTTGAAAAAGCAAAAGAATCCCTGCCTGACCTTATATTGATGGATGTTATCATGCCGGGTATGAGCGGATTTGAAGTTTTATCCAAATTAAAAGATCATGAAAGTACAAAATCCATATCTGTAATATTTATAACAGGACTTAGCGAGGAAGGAAACGAAAGCGAAGGTCTGGCTATGGGCGCTGTCGATTATATACGAAAACCTTTTAACGCAGAAATCGTCAAATTAAGGGTTAGCCAGCAGATTAAAATCACTAACTTACAGCGGGAACTTGTAAACGCGGCAGTCGCTGCCGAGGAAGCTGCCAATGCTGCCGATGCTGCCAATAAATCAAAATCAAAATTTTTAGCTAACATGAGCCATGAAATACGCACGCCAATGAATGCCATCATGGGTGTAACTGATATATTGATGCAGTTCGAACAACTGCCCGGCGAAATAGCAGACGGGCTGGAAATGATTTACGCTTCAAGCGAAATGCTTTTGGGTATAATCAACGACATATTGGATTTTTCTAAAGTAGAAGCAGGTAAACTGAACATCACACCGGCCTCGTATAAAGTCGCAAGTTTGATCAATGATGCTGTGCAGTTCAACATGATGCGGATTGAGAACAGGCCGGTTAAATTTGAACTTCATATCGAAGAAACCATACCGGCAGATCTCATAGGCGACGAACTTCGCATCAAGCAGATTCTGAACAATCTGCTCTCTAACGCATTCAAATACACGGATATTGGAAAGGTAACAATGTCCGTTACCTCTGAATCGGAATCTGATGATGACAATATTATGCTGGTGTTTTGCATACAGGATACGGGCCACGGCATGACCCAGGAGCAGTTAAACAGGCTGTTTGAAGAATATTCGCGTTTCAATGAAAACGTTAAGCGTACCATCGAAGGTACCGGGTTAGGTCTTTCCATCATGCAGCGGCTGGTAAGACTTATGAATGGTGAGGTTTATGTAGAGAGTGAACTGGACAAGGGCACTAAAGTCACTGTCCGCCTTCCTCAGGGGAAGGCAGCTCCCGGAATATTAGGTCCGGCAGTAGTTGATAATTTGCAGCGTTTGCGCAAAAGCGATTTAACGCACAGAAAGAAAATAAAAATTAATCACGAGCCGATGCCGTATGGAAAAGTTCTGATAGTCGATGATATAGAAACAAACCTGTTTGTTGCCGTAAGGCTTATGAGGCTTTACAAACTGCAAATTGAAACCGCTACTAACGGCCGGGAAGCCGTTAATAAAGTTAAAAGCGGAAATGTGTATGATGTTATTTTTATGGATCACATGATGCCCGAAATGGATGGCATAGAAGCAGCCAAACACATACGCGACTGGGAAGTAAATCAGAGTAAGCAGGTTCCTATTGTCGCGCTGACAGCTAATGCAGTGGCAGGACAGGCGGATATATTCCTGAAAAATGGTTTTGATGCATTCCTTTCCAAGCCGATAGATGTGCGTCAGCTGGACATGATGTTAAACAAATTTATTCGTGATAAACAAACGCCTGAAACTATTGAAGCCGCCAATCGCAGTAAATTTGATACAGAGACAAATGACAGCGATAACATCCAGCCCTATGCGGATTCCATGTTAATGGACTCATTCATAAGGGATGCCTGTAAAGCCGTAAGCTTATTGGAGGAGTTGTTTCAAAATTCCGGTTTTGAAAGCGAAGAAGGTTTACGAAAGTACATTACCTGCATTCATGGCATGAAAAGTTCGCTTGGGACTATTGATGAACTGGAATTATCCGAGCTGGCAAAAAAACTTGAACAGGCAGGCCGTAACAAAAACATCAGTATTATAACAGAACATACTCCCGGCTTTATAAATGATTTGCGTTTGCTGCTGGAGGAATGTAAGACAAAACAAAGTGACAGGATTGCCGGCAGCGAAGACGATGGCTTGTCCGAAGACACCCGTAATTCATTGCTGATTATAAAAGAAAAAGCTGCCAATTATGACAGGAAAGGCGTTTTGGATATTATTGCATCGATGAACAAATACTCAAAAGAGACAGGGATGGTTCTGGAAACCATCAAAGAACATGTCATTCACAGTGAATTTGAAAATGCAGAAAGAGCAGTGACAGCTTATCTGTCAAAGGATGCAGTATGAAAAAAAGTAAAAACAAATTGTCAGTACGTTTCAGAAACATAAATTTACTTTTTATTGTTTGTATCCTGTTGACAATAATGGCTGTCAGCGCTGTTATGATTTTTTCCCTGGCAAGCAGCGCATCAAAAAGCAATGTTAATTCTTATACAATGGAAACAGTATATATACTGGCTTCGTACCTGAACCGGGAGATTACGCTTGTGCGGCAGGCTGTGGAAACCAGGGAAATAAGAGAATGGTTTGCCGATGAAGAAAACCCTGAAAAAAAAGCTGCCGCTTATCAGAGAATGATGCACTACGCTGATTTGCTGCAAATTAACAGCGTATATTTTGTTATACTGGATTCTCTGGACGAGTATTCGGTTAGCAGCGGCGCGTCTTTTGAAGAGTTTATTCCGTTCGACGTTCTGGACAGGGAGAGCCTTTACGATCAATGGTTTTTTGAGGCAGTAAACTCAGACTTTGATTTTACCCTGAATTTGGATATTGACAAAGTTACAGATACGCGCCGGATATGGATAAACTATAAAGTTATGAATAACGGATACCCCCTGGGGATATTTTGTTCTGCATTGCAGTTTGACGATGTGTTTATCGACTTATTCAACAAGTATGATCGTCAAAATATAATTAGCTATATCATTGATGAAAAAGGGATAATCCAAATAAGCAGCTATGTGCCGGAACCCGACCTCATGCATACGGACTATACCATACATGACATAGATGAGGGGATTAGTATATTAAGCATTAACTCTAACGCTGATTTTACTGCCGCAATAAACAGGCATCTGGAAAACCCGGCAGTGCATTTCAAACTGCGTGTTGAGACAGATATTATCAGGTTATCACACGGAAAATACCGGTATATGTCTGTCGCATCAATTCCAGGTACAAGCTGGTTTACAGTTACTTTCTTCAGCTCAGACGCAGTATTTGATGCAACAAGTATTCTGATACCTATAGCCATTGTTGTTTTGGCATTTATAATTTATGTAGCAACAAGTTCGCTTTTAATTCAGAAGCTGGTTTTTAAGCCTCTCCACTTGTTTACCAAAAGTGTGTCTGATGCATTTCGCGGAAATGCAGACATATACGGATTTAACCGCGATGATGAAATAGGCGATTTGGCGCGGACAGCAATGCATACCTGGAGCCGGATTGAAAAAAACTCCGCTGCGCTTAAAAGACGCGACAAGCTTCTTGAGGCAGTAAACACTGCGGCAAACATCCTTCTTAGTTCGGAAATCGAACTATTTAAGTACAACCTGCATCATTGTATGGGTTTAATTGCGTCAGCTATTGATGTTTCCCGCGTGCGTTTATGGAAAAATTATACCGAAAACGATCAACTGTATTGTACGCAGTTATATGAATGGTATCATGATGTTGAACCGCAGCAGGGCACCAAGTACACGATAAATATTCCATACAATGAAAATATACCAGGTTGGGAAAAAACGCTCTCCGGCGGAGAATGCATAAACAGCATAGTAAGAGAAATGTCTCCTGCCGAACAGGCTCAGTTATCTCCGCAGGGAATATTATCGCTTATGGTCGTACCCGTGTTCATTAACGATCAATTTTGGGGCTTTATGAGTTATGTCAGCTGCAATAGCGAACGTCTCTTTGAAAAAAGCGAAGAAACAATTCTGCGTTCAGGAAGTTTGCTGATTGCCAATGCGCTGGTTCGCCATGATATGACTCAAAATCTTCGTGATACTGTCGCAAAACTTGAAGATGCGCGCAACGAAGCGGAAACCGCAAGCCGTTCCAAGTCTGTATTCCTAGCCAACATGAGCCATGAGATACGCACGCCAATGAATGCAATTCTGGGCGTTACAGAGATTCTTATTCAAAACGAAACTCTCTCCGGTGAAATTGAAGAAGGACTTGAAAGAATTTATTCATCATGCGATATGCTCCTTGGTATTATCAACGATATCCTGGACTTTTCAAAAATTGAAGCGGGCAAAATAGATATAATACATGCCCAGTACAAAGTCGCAAGCTTATTAAACGATTCTGCCCAGCTTAACATGATGAGAATAAACGGAAAGCCAATCGAGTTTGAGCTTCATGTGGATGAAAGTATACCGGCGAAACTAATTGGCGATGAAATACGCATCAAGCAGATATTAAATAATCTGCTCTCTAACGCTTTCAAGTATACGGATTCCGGCAAGGTTATCTTGTCGGCTCATTCAGAACCCAGTCCGGATGTAAACGGAATAATTCTTGTGCTGGGAGTTCGTGATACAGGTTATGGTATGACGGAAGAACAGCTTGGCAAGCTTTACAACGAGTATTCCCGCTTTAGTGAGGGAAACCGCCGCACTGTGGAAGGTACGGGGCTTGGTCTTGCAATTACACACCGTTTGATAAGACTCATGAACGGTGAAATATATGCGGAGAGTAAACCTGGAGTTGGCTCGTATTTTTCTGTATGGCTGCCTCAGGAAACTGTAGATGATGAAGAGCTGGGTGCAGAAATAGCCGAGAACCTGAAGCAATTCCGCTTGAGTTATATAACGCACAAGCAGAGAGGGCAGGTTAAACGCGACCCTATGCCGTACGGCAGTGTATTGATTGTCGATGATGTAGAAACCAATCTGTATGTGGCTGCGGGCCTTATGAAACTTTACAGACTGCAAATTGATACTGTGATGAGCGGACGTGAAGCCATCGAAAAAATCGAAAACGGTAAAGCATACGATGTTGTGTTTATGGATCATATGATGCCGGAAATGGACGGAATAGAAACGACAAGAAGAATACGTGAATGGGAAGCCAAACAAAATATCCAGAAAGAAAACTGTATCCCGGTTGTAGCGCTTACAGCCAATGCGGTGGCAGGACAAGCGGATATCTTTCTGCAAAATGGTTTTGATGATTTTATTTCCAAACCGATAGATATACGCCAGTTAAATTCCGTATTGAACAGATATGTGCGTGACAAACAGTCTCCGGAAGTTATTGAAGCTGCCCTTGCGCAAATAGGCAGCGGGCTGACCTCTTATTCAAACGGCCAAACGGATACAATGCTGTTTGAATCCTTTGTCAGAGATGCCCGTAAAGCTTTGGTTGTACTGGAAGAACTGGTGAACCTGACAGAGCATGATTTGCAGAAATTTACAGTCACTGTTCACGGCATGAAAAGTTCTCTTTGGAATATTAACGAAACTGCGCTTTCTGAACTGGCGCATGAACTGGAACTTGCAGCAAGGAATAAAAGTATCGATTTTATAAAAGAATCCGCGCCGGAGTTTTTGCTTGGATTAAACAAGCTGTTAGAAAAATATGAGCTGGAACATGAAGCAAACATCAGCGGCGAAGACGGGGACATTGATGATTTACAAAACAAATTGCATGTTATACGGAAAATGTGCGGGGACTATGACAGAAAAGGCGTTTTAGACAGTATCTTTGATATAAAAAAAGGTTCCGCAACAACAATGGCAGTGCTGGAAAAAATCAAGGAACATGTGATGCACAGCGGGTTTGATGAAGCCGAAAGGATTGCGGCGGATTATTTGATCGAGTTATCCCGATAGAAATAATAAAGTAACCTGAAACGCCTGAAGCCTAATCCCTGTCAGCATTATAAATTTCAAAGCAGTAATCTCCAAGCCTTTTTATATGGCGGACAAGGTCAATAAATAAAAGTTTTGCTTTAATATTGCCGCCAGCTTCAATTCGCTTGCGTTCCATTTTCTGCAGGTTCTTCTGGCTCCTTTCAATTTTATCTTCAAGTTCCATTGCCTGGTTTTTGCAATTTGCCTGCGGGCTGCAGCTTAACTGTACTTCCAGCAGCGTAAGGAGTTCTTCAACCTGTCCCGTATACGGAATAAGTTCGATTAATTCTTTTTCTTTAAATACGCATTTCTTGTCGACGCTTTTTTCAAGAAACAAACCAATGTTGCAGCATTCATCACTCATTGCTTTCAGAGTAACTATAACCTGCAATAAATAAGAAATATGGGATTCTGATCGGGTATTATGATTCATTCCCGAACATTCAATTAAAAATTTACTTAACGTGTACCGCATTTCATCAACATATTCGTCTTTTTGTTTTAACTCAGCGCATAAAGCTTCTGCGGCCGTTTTGTTATCATTATTATCATCCTGAAAACTGCGTAATACCGTGCAGAAATTAGAGTACATGGAAAAGACAATGCCTGCCATGCTGGTGATTTCTTTTTCAGCGCGCATTACATTTAATTCCGGCGAATCGGCAATGGCGGTAGAAAGATAGCAAAATTTATAACGTACGCTTTTCTCTTCGGCCTTATCGGGAATTAAACGCAAGATCAGTTTGGCATATTGATTTACAAACGGCAGGAAGAGAAGGGTATTAATAATATTGTATAAAGTATGAAGTCCTGCAATGTGAACAGGGATTGCCGCATTACCGGGACCTGCAGCCCAGGGATCTCCCGGCAGTATAACATTAACAAGGTTTAATAATGGGAATATAAAAGGAAGCGCCCATATAATTCCAGCTATGTTAAAAAGTATATGGACAAGAGCTGCCCGTTTTGAATTTACATTTCCGGCCATACCGGCAAGAGCTGCGGTAAAGGTGGATCCCAGGTTGGAACCCAGTATCATACCGGCAGCCATCTCGTATGTAATAATATCCTGAAATGCAAGCGCCATAATTAATGTAACAGAAGCGGTAGATGAATTTATAATTACGGTCATCACAAGCCCAACGCCTACGCCCGTGAGCATTGCAAGAATCCTTTTATCCCTTAAAGCGCCTATAGTATCATAACTGAATATGTCATTTGCATTGGACATTCCGTCAGTGAGAAAATACAGTCCAAGGAATAAAAAACCGAACCCCAATAAAAAATCGCCGAGGCTTTTATATTTCCACTTGCTTATACTTATAAAGAAACCTATTCCGATAGCCGGCAAAGCAAGGCTTGCAATACTTATTTTTAATCCGACAAGAGAGATAACCCACCCTGTTACCGTTGTTCCTATATTGGTTCCCAGTATTACACCGATTGACTGTGTTAGTGTAAGAAGCCCTGCATTCACAAACGATATTACAATAATGGTAAAAGCAGATGAAGATTGAATAATTGCAGTGGCGATAAAACCGGTGAATACTCCGGCAAAACGGTTGCCGGTCATAAAACTCAGCGCCGTGCGCATTCGCTCCCCGGTGCTCTCCTGCAGTCCGCTGCTCATCTTCTTCATGCCCAGCAGGAACAAGCCTAATCCGCCTGTCATGGTTAGTATTAATGAAATAGTTGCCATAAACATATAATATATTAGTAACTGCCAAGATACTAGATGCCTGATACATTTTTATTGTATTATTAATCATGGCTGATCAAATAAAACAATCAATACAGCTTTTGATTAACAATATCAGGAATTTAATCTCGGTAGACGCTAAAAAACTTGAATATATTATCGCTGCGCAGATAGCGGGGGGACATGTTATTCTTGCGGATTCTCATGGCGTTGGAAAGACATCCCTTGCGCGGGCTCTGGCTCAATCCATCCGCTGGCTGCCGGGAACTGATTCTGCGCTTGCAATGGCAGACGATGGTTCGTCCCCTGCGGATATGACTGCCATAGGATATGTTAAAATGAAGGGGTTTAGCCGTATTCAATGTACGGTGGATCTTCTTCCGCAGGACATACTTGGGTTTAACCGTTTTATAGGCAATACAGGAAAAATGTACTTTAACAAAGGGCCTGTGTTTGCGCATTTTGTATTATGTGATGAAATCAACCTGCTTACCCCAAAGACACAGGGAAGTTTTTTTCAGGTGATGGAGGAACAGAGCGTGACAATCGAAGGAAGATTGTACCGGCTTGCGGATCCTTTTTTTATAATCGCTACAATGAACCTTAAAGGCGTTCACCTGTTCCCGCTTCCTGTGCCTCAGCTTGATCGGTTTATGATCCGCCTTTCGCTTGGCTGCCCGTCCGAAGAAGATGAAATAAAAATTATTAACCGTCACGGCAGAATCGATGCATGGAACAATTTTAACAGCGTTATAAGCAGCGACGATTTAATACAATGGAAAAAAATGGTAGACACGGTGCAGATGCATCCTGATGTTACATCTTACCTTGTAAATTGCGTCCGTCTTACAAGATCGCATCCTGATATCGAAACTCCTGCAAGCCCGCGCGCCGGCGTGCGTATCTCAAGGCTTGCAAGGTCTCTGGCTCTCTGCCGCGGCATGGACTATGTTTCCGTTGATATGATAAAAGAAATTTTTATTCATGCAATGGCTCACCGTATAATTACCCGCGATCCTTCCATACCGCCGGAAGTGCCTTTAACCGGAATTCTAAATTCGGTGCCTGTTGAACCGAAAAAGGTAAATTAATGGCTTTGCCCCGTTTCAGGCTTTTTCCTACGCCATTTGGGGGCGCTGTTCTGATTATCGCCCTTATCGGGCTTGTCCGTTCTCTTGTTAACCGCAATTCATACGAAGTGGTAATTTTTTCCGCAGCGCTGTTTTTAATGCTTGTTCTATGGATTACCGGCGTATGGAAATCCAAAAAGTTAAATTCCCTGGAACCGGGCTGGAAAACCCCGTTCCCGGTGACAGCCAATGATGCGCAGAATAAAACACAGATAACAGGACTTTCAGATTCCATTCCGCTTTTTTTCAGGCAGCATTTTATTCTCAGGGGCAGGTTTTTTCCTGATGGTAAAATTCCGGATGAAACTTCAAAGGCGTTTTCTAAAAACAGCTGCTCCTTATCAATAGAAGTTTCCGTTCCGCGCAAGGAAACAACAGCGCAATTACCCCTGTGTTTTCCCATGTCCGGCATTTTTCTCGGTGACGGGTATTGTCAGCTGCGTGACATATTCGGATTTTTCTTTTTTAAATGCGGGCAGCCCCAGCGCAGGACATTGAATGTAAGGTGCGCTCCGTGTATTGGCAGAGAGATTCTTATAAATGCGCAGACGGGCGCAGAGGATCAGCGCAGTAAACCGGCAGCCGATATTGAACGTTATTACATGAGGGAATATTCTCCCGGAGATCGTTTCCGTGACATCAACTGGAAGAGCTCAGATAAAATCGATACATTAATAACCCGTATTTCTACAGATAACCAGGAAAAGGTAAACCGGCTGGAAATACATTTCCGGAATTACAGGGCTCAGAGAACAGGGATATCATTGGAAGAGTTATGGCTTTTGGACAGGGCAAAAGCCCGCCTGTCATACTTTTTACGAAGCTTAATGGAAAAGAGCGCGTCTTTGGTTTTTGACATCCGTACAGCAGGCGGCAGCTTTGAAATCCGTGATTTGGATGAGCTTGATACATTTTTTGAAGATCTTGCGGTTATTTCTTTTCTGCCGCCGAAAAATGAAATGACAGCACAGACCGGCACAGGCGATATATATGTTTTTTCAACCGCCTGTGATACAGGGCTGCCTTCCTTTCTAATTAATTACAGTCAGCGTCCTGTTAATCTTTTTATTGTTCAGCCGGCGGAAAAAACAATTAAAGAAAATGCAAATACGGAAATAGAAGCATTATCCGGCGGGGATTTTTATCTAAAGGGACTAGGGCCTGCTGTCCGCTGGTTTGCAGGCGGAAAAACAAAAATATTAAAAGTTCAGGCAAACAGAATAGAAATGTTTTTTGCACAAGCCGCATTCTTGCGGCGCGTACAATCAAATTCCGCAAGCGCGCTGCCCGAAGGAAAACCTGCGCAAGCCGCACTCCTGGAAAATAAATTATGAAAAAATATTTATCCGGATACTCTGTTTTTTTATTTATTCTGCGGTTGTTTTTCTACTTCAGTGTTATTGCATTTATATTTCTTCATCCGGGCATCTCGGTATCTTTTGATCGCATTGGCATCATGCAGTGGTTTGTAATTGTTCCGCTTATGGCTTTGGCCGCATTCCTTGCAGAACGTGCAGTAAAAATGCGTTACAGATACATAATCTGCACAGCAATGCTGTGCGCATTATCATTGATTGCCGGAGGATCAGTTGCTGGCATGCTTCAGCTCATTGCTGCCGGTTTTTTAAGTTATGCGCTTACATTCCTTTTATTTCATCATCCGCGCATGCAGCCCTTTGAAAAATTTGCAAGGATTGCCGCGCTTGAACCGTTTTTTTTGGCATGGGTGTGTCTGCGTCTTCTTTCACTGTCCCGGTCCGGAGAAGATATAGCAGGACAGAGTATTGTTCTTACTCCCTTCATTCTTGTCTGGACAGCTGTTGTTTTTTTTATGCACAGTGCGGTAATTTATCTGTGTTTGTATCACGGCAGCCGCAGAAGATCATGGAGAGAGGGTCTTGTTTTTTTCTTTGGCGCTTTGGCTGTGATGCTTACGATGCTTGTTGTTTTGCCGCCGGATTTCGTACGCAATGCGGTAATCGAAAATCTTGTTACAGAAAGAATGCCGGAGAGGATAAGGCCGTCTGATACGGATCGCGGATTTCCGCGCAGAGGGGGCGGACGAAGAAACATTCCCGGAGGTGAAGGCGGCAGGGGTGAGCTGCGCGGTTTGCCGGAACACGATTGGCCGGGAGGCGGAGGCACCGGAGAGAACCGTCAGTATATGGTAAAGATTGTTATATCTGACAGAGAGCCTGTGTACATGGGCGATTCGTTCCGCGGACGCCTTGATCCTGTGCAGGGATTCCTTTTAAGTTCAGATGAACCATTAAATGATTTGGCACGTCAAAGATTTTTTGTTACCTGGTTTGATAATGAGCAGGAGTATGACTATAGAAGGGAAAGCCAGGATGTCATTTCGCTTTCCACTTTACGCCAAAAATATCTGCCATACCGTCCTGTTGTTATAGATCCTGTTATATTAAGCGAAAACTCAGGTCCTCTTCGCTACATTCATCAGCTTGTGTCAAATATTCACTACGGAGATCCTCTCCTGCTTGTTCATGAACAGACTCGGCCGTTCAGTAATTTTGAAAAGAGTATGCTCGCTCAATATCTGGAAGTCCCGCTTGATGATGATGACATGGAAATATTTAATGACTACCTTAACAACGCAATCAGCGAATGGCGGGAAAACAAAGAGGCAATTATCAGGCAGGATAGCTATCTTAGGCATATATTTACAGACATTGATATAAATGATATTAATGAGTTTCTGGATACCATAATTGCATTACTGACAAGTTTTTCGCAGTATCAGTATAACTTAAATCCCGATGATGATCATTCAATAGCATCAATAAAAAATTTTATTTTAAACTCCAGGGAAGGCGACTGCGTTGAGTTTTCCAATTCGCTTGCCCTGCTTGGGCGGCTTGCAGGCATTCCTTCGCGCGTTGTAACAGGATTCCTTGCAGCAGAGGGCCTGCAGACACCTGCGCATATCCGCGGGCTTGCTTCCATGCGCAGCAGAATTCCATTTTTGCAGCAATTCCCTTTTGATAACCTGTTCATGGTTACAAATCTTCACTCCCATTCATGGGTGCAGTTTTATATCCCCGACTTTGGCTGGCTTGATTTTGAAGCCACAGCTTTTTCCATGCCGCCGCAGGATATGGGCGATTTTAACAATTGGGATGTTGTTATCCCGCTCCTGGATCAGCAGCGGACTTTTTCGCAGGTAAGAAAATTCCCATGGCAGGCTGCCGGCAGGGTTTTATTATTTCTGTTTGTTTTTGCGCTTGCAGGCGCATACGCTCTTCGTTACGGAAGAGAATTTGTTTTATGCATTATGTCCATGCGCGGCGGCAGGAAGGGCGCGCGGTATTTGTACCTGCTGCTTCTTGCAAGGCTTGCCGCAGACGGCCGTCCGGTTAAACCTGTTTCAAAAACTGCCGGCGAATACTCTGAAATTTTCGGCAGCCCTGAAAATCAAAATGAAAATATTCATTTTAAAAACTTTGCCGGTATTTATTCAGAGCTCCTCTGGCGCCGGTTTGAAAATTCAGATGAAGTAAACGAACGCTTCAGGCTGTTAAAAAAGGAATACCGCAACATCATAAAATCTACGCGCCGGCGCGGAATCCACCGGTGGTTTATCCGTATTGTCAGCTTAAAGGGATTGGCGTATCTATGAAAAATATTAACAGGCATTCATTACCGGTAATAATATTTTTATTAATGCTTACTGCATGTTCGCGTAATACCGACTGGGTGCAGTTCCGCGGAGAAGAAGGCCGCGGCGTAAGTTCTTCTCGGATCACTCCGCCTCTGGGTTTACGCTGGAAGATAAATCTTCAGGGCAGAGAGGATGATGAAAAAAAGATACGTTCTTTAAATCCGCCTGTTGTAATCGGAGATACAATTTATTTTGGTTCAGACGACGGAAATTTTTATGCGCTTGATGTAGAAAGCGGTTATATGCGCTGGGTGTTTAAAAGCGGAGCGGAAATAAATTCAATTCCCTATGCGGACAAGGACAAGGTATATTTTGGAAGCAAAGACGGAAAGCTATACGCTCTTTCGCGCGAGACCGGGCAGGAGATCTGGACATTTCAAACAAGAAGCCAGATCAATTCACAGGTTCAGCGTTACGGGGATTACATTATCTTTGTAGGGGATGCTGATGCAATATACTTTCTTTCGCCTGACGGAATTGAACAATTCAGCATAGATAACCCGGGATGGTATAATTATACTTTTTTGGTGGCTGACGGTGTCATGTACATGGCAACGGGCCCAAGAGTGGAATTGATAGGCCCTTACGACATAAAAAAAAGGGAATTCCTCTGGTACTTGAATTATCAGGACATGGATGCCATATGGTATTCCTTTTCGGCAGTTCGCGGCGATTTATTGTATATGGGAACTGCAACTATTTTTTGGAGCGGAATATACCTTGGCTATCATGCATTTAACCGTCATACAGGTGAACTTGTCTGGCAGCAGTACCGTGACGGCGAGCTGAATTATCCGTATTTTGAAGATACCTGGAATTATTTTATGAGAAATCTGGATATCCTTGATTTTATGGCGCCGACTGTATGGAAGGACCTTGTAATATTTACAGGCGGAGATAACCTGGCGCGCGCTTTTGATGCAGGCACAGGCAGGCTGCGCTGGGTAAAAGATTTCGGCATTCCCGTAAGCTCCGCTCCTACAATCGCCGGCGGCCGTGTTTACTTCGGTCTTCTCGGCGATGAAATTAGTCCTCCCCAGCTTGTTTGTATCTCCGCGAATGACGGCAGGCTTCTCTGGCAGATGGAAATAGAAGGCGCAATCCTCTCGGCGCCCGTAATTGCAGGCAAGAGGATCATTTTCGGTACTGATAAAAATGTTTTTTATGTTCTGGAGCAGGTTTTTTAAGAGTTTTTACCCGTTTTTATTATAAATAAGCAGTTTTTTCAATTAACAGCATATTAAATATGCCTTGACTTAGGAATACAGTCAGGATATTATTGTTGTTAGCGGAATGTATTTTTCCGTTAAAATAATAACTATTACTTAAGGAGAAAAAGAATGAAAAAATTTGTAGTAATTATTGCTATTATTGCAATCATTGTTCTGGCCGGATGCGCAAGCACAGGCAGACCTGAACTGCCAGGAGAAAAACTTGATCGATTAGATGTTGATCTTTCTAAATTACCATCGCTTCGTAATGCAAATGCTTTCACAAAAGCATGGGATGATTTTATTATCGATTTTGAAGGCGTTCTTCCCGAAGCCGATGATGTAAACTGGGCTTATTTCACCCGCTTCAAAGTTGTAATTGACATGCTCGATGCAAACGGAAACGTAATGACCTTCGCTGATTTTAATAACATGGCTATGATGACTCTGGTTTACAATCTTGAAGGTATTGTAGCCGGCGGACCGGATGTAAGACCCAATTTAAGAGGCGGTGATCCTGGAATTAATATCGGCAATGCTGCTCAGAAACAGTTTAACCTTATGGGTTCATGGTCAAATGTCCACACCAGAGGATGCATGATCGCTCTTAGAGCTCGTCCCGCAGGACTTCTTTTACAGGTAACAGGCGAAGGCCACAGAGCTGGTATCAGACACATCCAGATTAAAGAAGCCATTTTTTATAACGACGATGTGATTTCATTCGAAGACGAAGATTAATATTTTAATTGAATAAAAAGAGGGCTGTCCGGAAGGGCAGCCTTTTTTTATGTCCAAATAAAAGTGCAAAAAAAAGCCTGACCGCTTTTTGCAGTCAGGCTCTATTTAACTTAAACGTTATTAGCGGGGATACAGTGAAGATCTTTCGTTAAGAACTTCCTGCGCTCCTGAATTGAGCCAGTCTGCATATCCAGCATCCCAAACGCGATCAAAGTCTGCGGGTCTTGCTCTGATTGCCTGGGTAATAAGGTCGTCAGCTTTGGTCTGCAGGGTCTGATCATACTGATTTACAGTGGTAGTTGCCTGCCATACTGCTGCTGCGCGTGCATTGCGGATTGATGTCTGATATGCGTTAACAATAACGTTAGGATCAAAGCCGCCGTAACCAAGAGCCAATACTCTTGCGTTAAGTTCTGTGCTGCCAAGTTCAATACCGTTCATCGGCATAGTAATGTCGATGTTCATGGCTGAGTTTACAAACCAGGGGTCTCCGGGAGGCGCTGCTGTAAGTCTGGGCACGCCGTTTTCGATTACGTGGTTAAGACCTTCGTGGCCAATCTGGATAAACTGATAATTTTCAGGTTTTGCAAGCCAGTTAAGATATCTTAAAGCCGCAATGTGGTTCTTTGAGAAAGAAGGAATAAAAATTCTTAATCCGGCTTTGTCGAACATATCTTTGCGGGTAACGCCGTCTGCGCTTGTGATTGCATCTACAGGAATGAAATCTGCATTGGGAACATTTCTGCGAAGGTCGCCGATAATGTTATAGTCGGTTCTGTAGGGAAGATCCCAGTTTTGGCAGAAAGCGCCAACAACGCCGCTCTTAATCATGTTGTAGAAATCGTCTGCAACTGTCATAAGCGGGAAGTCGCGGTAAATGAGGCCTTCATTGTACCACTGGTTCATCATGCGTGTGCCTTCTTTGTATCCTGGCATTGCAATATTGCGGTCTGCAACGTTTAATACCCAGCGATCCCTGTCGGAAATGTTGGCGTCAATTGACGGCTGTATAAGATTTGCAAGGCCCCAGCGGACATCGCTGTTTACGCCGAACGGAACAACTCTGTTTCTGCCGACATTGCCGGGATCTCTGTCACGGAATGCAACGAGCATTTCATAGAACTGCTGGGTGTTGGTTGGAACTGCCATCCCGAGCGCATCAAGCCAGTCTTTGCGGACAAAAACGTTTCTCTGGGCAAGAGCAACACGGTAGCTGGGAATTGAATAAATGTGTCCGGTCTGCGGATCAGCATCGCGGTAGATAAATTCTTTTCCTGCAATTGCAGTATCTTCGCCGAGCAATATTTTAAGATCCGGCAGATACCTGTCAACAAAAGGCGCCAGGTTTAAAATACCGCCCTGATCTCTGAAGCTGTTGACCATACCAAGATTGTAGGTGTAACAAAGATCCGGTGCGCTCATTGATGCCATCAAGTTGACCATGTCTGTTCCTTCCGACCAGCGGCCTACGGGAACAAAAGTAACATCGATGTTAAGATCAGCTTTTACCTTTTCTTTTATCCAGTCCATCCATGCATTGTCATGGGCTATTGATCTTCCGCCGTCTGTGCCGCGATCGAAGATCTGTACTGTAAGCTGTTCCGGTTCGCTCTTACAGCCAGTAGTTACAAATGCCATGGCTACCATTAAAATAACCAAAGCAAGCAACAATTTTTTCATAAAATCCTCCTGATAATATATAGAATCAGTCAATATACATTAACTGTATTCTTAAACAAAAACTAACCTTTCACGGCGCCGATTGTAACGCCGGCAATAAAGTAACGCTGAAGCCACGGATATACCACAAGAATCGGCACTGTTGCAAACATAATGGCGGCAGCCTTAATTGCATCCGATGTCCTTGGCACCGTACCGGCAACCATTTCAACTGTAGATACATCGATAGATGTCATATTATTAATAAGCTGCCAGAGTTTTAACTGAATGGGTACCCACTGGGGAGCGGCATTTATATAAAGAAGAGCATCGCCAAAACCGTTCCAGCGGCCTACTGCATAAAAAAGAGCCAGCGTCGCCAGAACCGGAGCGGACAGGGGAATATAAATTCTTACCAGTACTGTAAATGGATTTGCTCCGTCAATTTCCGCAGATTCCCGCAGACTTTCCGGTATCCCGAAGAAAAAGCTGCGCAGTATTATCATATTGAATACGGAAAGACAGTTTGGAATGATAAGTACAAGCGGATTATTCAAAAGCCCCAATGATCTCATCAATATATAATTGGGAATTGTTCCTGCGCTGAAATACATTGTAAAAATAATCACCGTATTGATAAAGGTTTTGCCCCTTAACCAGTCGTATGTCAGCGGATATGCGCATAAAATTGTCATCAACAGCGAGAACAATGTGCAGATAACAGTAAGAATCGCAGTCCACCACATGGAACGCGTGAATGAAGCATCCAGAAAGACATATCTGTAGGATTCCAGCGTCATTCCGGTATGGAAAGTATTTGATTCGTGATTATGAATAATAGGTATAAATGAAACTTTATTATTGATAACAGACTGCGAGCTGCTTAAGGATTGGGCAAGCAGGTTAATCATCGGCATGATACAGAGCAGGATTACAAATAAACAGACTGCCATGACTATAAAGTCGCCGACTCTTGCTTCTTTTGATTTTATATTCATTGTTTGCCCCCTACCAGATACCGCGTTCGCCGAATTTCTTTGCAAGAGCATTGGCGGCGACAAGGAATATAACGCAAATCACAGACTGGAAAAGTCCGATTGCAGCGGTAAACGAGAACTGGAATGACTGGATACCGACACGGTAAACAAGAGTGGAGATTACATCTCCGACATCTCTTACAGTGGCATTCACCATTGTCCAGGGACGATCAAGTTCAATTCCAAGGATACGTCCAATGTTCATTATCAATAATACTACGATGGTAGGCCTGATTCCCGGCAAGGTGATATGCCAGAGTTTCCGCCAGCGTCCGGCGCCGTCTACTTCCGCGGCTTCGTATAATTCCGGATTAATCCCTGTTATTGCCGCCAGGTAGATGATGGTTCCCCAGCCCATTTCCTTCCATACCCCGAAAGCGATGTAGGTTCCTATCCATTTAGCCTTATCCATAAGAAAATCTATAGGTTCCATTCCAAAGTTTTCTGTTATAAATATGTTTACAATACCCGTGGATGTCGCCAAAAGCCTTGTTGCGATACTCGATACAATAATCCAGGATAAAAAGTGGGGCAAATAAATAATAGTCTGCGTTACTCTTTTAAACTTCTTAAAAATAAGCTCGTTCAGAAGAAGAGCCAGAATAATCGGCGCAGGAAAACCAAAAATTAAATCCAGGGAATTAAGCCAAAGGGTATTTCTTATAGCGTTCCAGAAATCGCGTGATTGAAAAGCGCGCTCGAACCATTTAAGGCCTACCCAGGGCGAACCTTCCGACCATACTCCCCGGAACATATTATAATCTTTAAACGCCATTACAATATTAGTCATGGGAACATAACGGAAAATCAAAAAGAAAGTCATTGGAAGCAAAAGCATTAAATAAAGCATCCAGGAACGTTTTATATATGTAAACGATGATACTTTATTCATATAACTTTTACTAAACATGGATGTGTTAGGATTTCCGGCCGGCTCTATTGAATTTTTTCTGGTTAAAGCCTTAAAAACATGTAATTTTTCAGCAAAGTTGCCCAAAAACTGAGGTTTTTGAACACTTATATTGTTATTTTTTTCCATTAATTTAATTATTCCTAATTTTACCATGATATTATAGATTCATTGATCTTGTCAAGGTTCTAAAAATATGGTGTTGTATCATAACGGAGGCTATTAATGAAAAGACTAGATTTTCCCGGTGATTTTTTATGGGGGACTGCAACAGCCAGTTATCAGGTTGAGGGTGCGGCATATGAAGGCGGCAGAGGCGAAAGTATATGGGATATTTTTTCCCGCAAACCTGGAGCCGTATATGCCGGAGAAAACGGAAATGTCGCATGCGATCAGTATCATCGTTATCCCGAAGATATTGCCCTGATGGCGGAATTGGGTTTTAAAAGTTACCGTTTTTCCATTGCATGGCCAAGAATCATTCCCAAAGGACGCGGTGAAGTTAATCCTGAGGGGATTGCCTATTACCGCAGACTCTGCGAAGAGTTGCGTAAAAACGGCATTCATGTCTGCGCTACCATTTACCATTGGGATCTTCCTCAGCCTCTGGAAGACGAGGGCGGCTGGACAAACCGTTCTGTAGTTGATGCCTTTGAAGAATATGTAAAAGTATGTTACAGGGAATTAGGCGATCTTGTTGATATGTGGATCACCATAAATGAACCTTTTTGCGTTGCTTATTTGGGGTACTATTGGGGCGTACATGCGCCCGGTCATCGTGACATAAATAAAGCGCTTGCCGCAGCGCACCACGTAAATATGGCGCATGGCGTTGCTGTTAAAGAATACCGGAAGACCGGATTGAAAGCGCCGATAGGAATTGTCTTTAATCCTCACACTCCAAGGCCTGCTACCGTAAGCGAAGCGGATAAAAATGCCGCAGATCTTTCAAGGGCATTCAGTACAGAAATATTTATGTTCCCCTGTCTTGGAAAGGGTTATCCGGAATCTGTTTTGAATAAATATCAGGATGTCCTTCCAATAAAGGACGGCGATCTTGAAACAATTGCGCAGCCAATCGATTTTATCGGGGTGAATTTTTACAACGAAACTGCGGAGGCTGCAGATGCCAAATCACCGCATGGTTTTACTTCCAGGCCGTCATGGCAGGACACCACAGTTATGAATTGGCCGATTACACCGGGCGGCCTTGAAAGACAGCTCTTGTGGATAGCAAAAATTTCCAAAGGCGTTTTCGGCAGGGCGGAGATTCCAATTTACGTTACCGAAAACGGCTGCGCCTGCGATGATGTAGTGGCAGCTAACGGCAGAGTTCATGATAAGGAAAGAATAAGTTACCTGCAGCAGCATCTGGCGGCTTGCGCAGATGCTATAAAGAAGGGAGTGCCGCTCAAGGGATATTTTGTCTGGTCGCTTATGGATAATTTTGAGTGGGCATATGGTTATACGAAACGTTTCGGCATCATTCATATTAATTTTGCAACAATGAAGCGCACACCAAAAGACAGCGCGTATTTCCTGCGTGATGTAATCGCCGGGTTTGGCGATAATTAAACAGCAGTTCCCTGTAAACAGGCATAAAAGTTTATTTACAGGGATTTTATTTTTGAAAGCTTTAACTAATTAATGTCTGATTCATTATTTTCTACTTTAAAAAATCTTAAAGGCAACCCCCGCGCCTGTGTTTACACTGAACCTCTCTGGGGTTTGTCGATGAATTTATGTATGCCGTATATATCGGTTTATATGCTGGCTCTTGGGTTGAGCGATACGCGGATTGGTTTTCTTGTAACTGTTAACACATTTATGCAGATGGTATTCTCGTTTATAAGCGGCCCTGTCACCGATAAAATGGGCAGGAGAAAAGCGACAGCGTTATTCGACATTATTGCATGGTGTATTCCGGCGCTTATCTGGTGGCGTGCAGAAAGCTTTTGGTTTTTTCTGGCTGCAGCCGTTCTTAACGGCACTAACGGAATAACAAGCAATTCATGGCATTGCCTTGTAGTGGAAGACGCCGATAAAAAGCAGATAACAAGAATTTATTCTTTGATAATGGCATTCGGGCAATTATCCGGAATATTTGCGCCGATTTCATCCGTGCTTATTTCCAGGCTGACTCTTGTTCCGGCCATACGCATACTTTTTATAAATGCCTTTGTATTAATGTCGGTTAAAGTCATTATACTTTATCTTGCGTCAAAGGAAACCGGTACAGGCAAAATCCGCATTGAAGAAACAAAGGGTAAAAACATTTTTCAGCTTGCAGGCGGTTACGGCGATGTAATAAAAATAATTTTGCAGTCTCCCGGCACTATTTTTGCCATTGTAATAGCGGCTCTCGGCTGGATAGTAGGAACAGTCAACAACACTTTCTGGCAGATTATTGTTAATAAAAAATTACTGGTTCCGGAAGCGATACTTCCTCTTTTTAATGTATTTAGATCGATTTTAGCCATTATTTTTCTATTTTTTATTTTTCCAAGATTTATAAAAGGCCTGTTAAAAATCCCGATTTTAATTTCATTTGCATCACTTTTTATCGGCCAGCTTTTGCTTGTTTTAATACCTGCAGAAGGGATGCTGAAGTATCCTCTTATTTTGGTATCGCTGGTTTTTGACGGATTCGGCATAGCAGGCCTTATGATGCTCTGCGAATCCATTATTGCAATTCATGTTAATCCCAACGAGCGCGCAAGAATAATGGCCATTCGTTATATGTTTATAATGATAGCCGCATCTCCCTTTGGATGGATTGGCGGAATCCTTTCCGACATTTCCCGGAACCTGCCGTTTGTACTTAACATGGTAATTCTTGTAATTGCCATTATAATAACGCTGTTTTACTACCGCAAAGAAAACGACCATTCCGCAGAGCATTAGTTGTGAATACTAATTATAGAAAAAATACTATTGGCACTTGACTAATTGTCAACCATAGTTTGCTATATATTATAGGCAGCTTTGCGGAGGTGATAAACGCAGTCAACAAGCAGACATTAACAAAGCAGTCAATCTTGCCAAGGAGGTTTCAAAATGGCTTTAAAATTCAAGAAATGGGATGTTACGGAACGCATGGACAACGAGAAATATATTTCAGAATACCTAAAAGCGGCTTTTGAATGCGGAGATATTTCTGCTCTAGGGTTGCAAATGAGCATAATAATGCCTTCTAAACCCATAAGAAAGCGAGTATCCTAACAAAGCCAAAAAAACAGAATAAATCGAAAAAATCTGAACCAAAATCAACAGCTGTCAATATTGACGAAAACAAGTTGTTCTTACGTGTTTCCGCAATAATCGAAAACCGCAAAGCAAGAGCCGGGTCGTTATGCGAACCAGGAAGTTACACTGATGTTTTGGGAAGTTGGTCAATATATCAATTCTATCTTACTTGGCAATGAACGGGCAGAATACGGAAAACGAATTGTGTCGGAACTGGCAACACAGTTAATAATAAAGTATGGAAAAAATTTTACCGAGCGTAATATATACAGAATGATGCTGTTCGCGGATCGATTTCCTGATACAAAGATTTTGCCGACACTGTCGGCAAAATTAAGCTGGTCGCATGTTATAGAATTACTGACCTTAAAATCAGAAAAAGCTCAAATTTATTATATAAATGAAGCGGTTTTGCAAAATTATGGAGTAAGAGAACTCCGGCAGCAAATATCACGAAAAGCATATGAACGGCAGGAAATTTCTAATTTGGCACTTACAGAGAAATCTGCTGTACCATTTAATATATTCAAAGATCCGTATATTTTAGATATGTTTGGTTTAAAAGAAAACTTTGCTGAAGCTGATTTAGAAAAAGCGATTTTGAAAGAACTTGAAGCCTTCTTGCTTGAATTTGGTCATGGATTCACTTTTGTAGAGCGTCAAAAACGCATGATAATAGATGGCGAGGATATTATTCTGGATTTACTTTTTTTCCACCGTAAATTAAGAAGACTTGTAGCTGTCGAATTAAAAATAGGGAAATTTAAAGCAGCCTATGCAGGGCAAATGTTATTATACCTAAAATGGCTTGATAGATATGAAAGGCAGGAAAATGAAGAAGCGCCTATTGGCATTATTCTTTGTGCTTCAGCGCAGCGGGAAAAGATAGAGCTGCTTGATCTTGATAAATCCGGAATTGCTGTCGCAGAGTATTGGACTGAACTTCCTCCTAAAGCATTACTTGAAGAAAAGATAAAGTCAATCTTGATAGAAGCAAAAGAACGTCTTGAACGCAGTAGAACCTTTGGTTCACAAACGCTCCAGAATACAAAGATTCAAAAACAAATTGAATATTATTATGAATCTAAAGACGATGAAGATGATTAAATATAAAAAATTTCCGTGTTCTTTTAACGCGATGTTCGCCGGCCGGAGGGTGGCATAAATAAAATACCATGCCATACACAAAAGCTATCATTCATTGTATACTTGATACATGAAAACACTGGCTGAACAAAGATATTCAAAACTGGGGCCGAAGCTTGTGCAGGCTCTTACAGAACGCTCCTTCGATGCTTTTTATTTTGACGATAGAGCAGAGGCTGCGGAAAAAATTGTATCGCTTATTCCCAAAGATCATCTGGTGTCCTGGGGCGGCTCAAAAACCCTGCTGGACTTGGGTATTCAGGAAAGGCTCGAAAAGGAAGGATACAATCTGCTGGACAGGGACAAAGCCGCCTCTGCACAGGAACGCCAGGAGATAATGCGCCGCTCTTTGTTATGCGACACTTTTCTCTCCGGGACAAATGCAATAAGCGAAGACGGACAGCTTGTAAATATTGACGGGAACGGCAACCGCGTAGCTGCAATGATCTACGGCCCAAGACAGGTAATTGTCGCCGCAGGCATGAACAAAGCGGCAAAAACTTATGAAGATGCACTTGTCCGTGCAAGAACCATTGCCGCTCCTTTAAATGTCCAGCGTTTTCCGGCTCTTAAATCACCATGTAACGAAACAGGAACCTGCATCGACTGCTTAAGCAGCGACACAATCTGCTCTTTCTTTGTTACAACACGTTTTTGCAAACCTGCAGGAAGAATTAAAGTGATACTTGTTGGAACGGATCTGGGGTTATAAGAAATTTCGGACGTCTGAAATTTTTTTTGATAATTAAAACAGGCTGCCCAGGAATTAATTCCCGGACAGCCTCCCGGCTATGCTACATTAATCTGAATTGTTCTTTTCTGGGCTTCTGCGCGCTTTTTAATTTCCAGGCAGAGTACGCCGTTTTTAAATGATGCGTTTACAGCTTCGGGATCGGCATTTTCCGGCAGCTTAAAAGAACGGGTGAAGGAATTGATTTTCCGCTCGCGAAGAATGTAAGCGCCTTTTCCTTCATCGGTTTTCTGCTCCGCAAGTTCGACGGCAGTCTCCTGTCTGGAAGCGATAGTCAGGCTGGAACCGTCAACATGTACGTTGATGTTTTTCTCATCAAAACCGGGCAGATCCATGTGCAATACATAGGCATTCTCGTTTTCCTGAATGTCCACTGCAGGCAGCTGGTTAAAGATTCTGGCTGCGGGCGCAAGGAAAGAGTCCCCAAAGAATGATTCAAGGTACCTGTCAAAATCGTTCAGGGCGTTTTGAATTGAATTGGGGCCGTAAAAGCTTAGAGTTTTCATTTTTTTCTCCAGTCCAGCGGGATTCGGAACTGCGTTCTTTTGAACATTGTTCCCTGCGGATATTACGGCTCAACGAACCATCCCCCTTTCGGCGGGTATTCCGCTTGTCCTCGTTGACACTTATTTAACAGCAATAACTGTGCCAAGATGTAATTTAATGCTTTAAACGCCTTAAAATTGGCTTAATAATGGTTTTTTAGTATAAATTAAGAATAGTTTTATTTATTTTAGGTCATAATGACACAGAGGACAGTTTTTTTATCATTTTTCGTATCAAAATGATACATAATAGCGCTAATATTTCATTTGAATTATCTATCAATATAGATTATTCTGGATAAAGCACAATATTCTGGAGGATCCGAATGAAATACGGTTATTTTGATGATAATGCAAGAGAGTATGTAATTACACGTCCTGATACGCCTTATCCCTGGATTAATTATCTTGGCTGTGAGGAGTTTTTCAGCCTTTTTTCAAATACATCCGGCGGCTATTGTTTCTACCGTGATGCGCGCATGCTGCGCCTTACACGTTACCGTTACAATAATGTGCCGGCAGATGCGGGCGGGCGCTACTTCTATTTGCGTGACGACGGCGATGTCTGGACTCCTTCCTGGATGCCGATGAAATCAAAGCTTGACCGTTATGAGTGCCGTCACGGAATGGGTTATTCGCAGATATCATCTGCGCGCAATGGACTGGCTTTTTCACAGGTCTCTTTTGTTCCGTTACGTGACAATTGCGAAATTCATAAAGTAACTCTTGCGAATGAATCCAGTGCGGATAAATATATTGATATGTTTTCATTTGTCGAGTTCTGCCTGTGGAATGCAAACGATGACATGACAAACTTCCAGCGCAATTTCAGCATTGGAGAAGTTGAAATTGAAACAGCTGCCGGAGGGCGTCCGGCAGGCACACGGATTTATCATAAAACCGAGTACCGCGAAAAGCGCAATCACTATGCTGTATGGGCGGTTAATGTTCCTGCAAACGGCTTTGATACCGACAGGCAGACCTTCCTTGGTTTATATAACGGTTTTGATCATCCGCAGACTGTATTTAAGGGTGAGGCGAACAATTCTGTCGCTTCCGGCTGGGCGCCTGTTGGTTCCCATCATATAAAAGTGCGCCTTGCAGCGGGTGAATCAAAATCATTTGTTTTTGTGCTTGGTTATTGTGAAAACCCCGAGGATCAAAAATGGGAAAGCCAGAGTGTAATTAATAAAAAACCTGCGGATGCCTTGCTGGAAAAATACAATACTCCGGAAGCGGCGGACGGGGCTCTTGCCGCATTAAAGGATTACTGGAGAAATCTTCTGGGGCGTTTTACTGTAGATGCATCGCTTTCATCAAGGCCGGACGACAGTAAAATGGCGCGTATGGCCGGTGTGTGGAATCAGTATCAGTGTATGGTAACGTTTAATATGTCGCGCAGCGCTTCTTATTTTGAATCGGGTATCGGGCGCGGTATGGGTTTCCGTGATTCAAACCAGGATCTTCTGGGTTTTGTGCATCTTGTGCCGGAGCGCGCCCGCGCTCGTATCCTGGATATCGCCGCAACTCAGTTTCCCGACGGCAGCGCGTATCATCAATATCAGCCTTTAACAAAACGCGGCAATAACGAAATTGGATCCGGTTTTAACGATGATCCTCTGTGGCTCATCTGCGGCGTCGCAGCATATATAAAAGAAACCGGCGATTACGGTATTCTCAACGAGAAAGTTCCTTTTGATAATAATGATGAATTGGCTGACTCGCTTTTTATTCACCTGAAGCGATCATTTTATTATACCGTAAAAAATACCGGCCCTCACGGACTGCCGCTGATTGGCCGCGCCGACTGGAATGATTGTTTAAACTTAAACTGTTTTTCCAAAACGCCGGGTGAATCCTTTCAGACTACTGCCAACTTTGAAAGCGGTATAGCCGAATCTGTTTTAATCGCAGGGATATTCGTTTTTGCAGGTCCGGACTTTGTAGAGATCTGCCGCCGGACAGGAAGGGCTGACGAAGCGGAACAGGCCGAAAAAGCTATTGCCGCAATGACAGAAACAATTAAGAATCACGGCTGGGACGGAAACTGGTTCCTCCGCGCATATGATGCCTATGGTAAAAAAATCGGCAGCCATGAATGTGAAGACGGAAAGATATTTATTGAATCAAACGGATTTGCGGTTATGGCGGGCATTGGCCTTAATGACGGGCGCGCATTGACAGCTATGGAGTCTGTAAAGGATCATCTTGACAGCAAATACGGAATAGTCCTTTTGCAGCCTGCCTATAGAGACTACCATCTTGAGTTAGGTGAAGTTTCTTCGTATCCTCCGGGATACAAGGAGAATGCGGGGATTTTCTGTCATAACAATCCGTGGATTACAATAGCGGAAACCGTTTTGGGAAGAGGTTCCCGCGCGTTTGAAACTTATGCGAAAATATGCCCCGCATACCGCGAGGATGACAGCGATTTACGGCGCACAGAACCATATGTGTACGCGCAGATGGTCGCCGGCAAGGACGCTGTAAATCACGGCGAAGCGAAAAACTCATGGCTTACAGGAACTGCGGCATGGACATTTGTCAGCATTTCCCAGTACATCCTTGGCGTGCGCCCCGTGTTTGACGGCCTTTTAATAGATCCGTGCATTCCTTCTGACATGAAGGAGTACGCAATTACAAGGCATTTCCGGGGCGCAGATTATCACATAACAGTGGACAACAGCGCCGGCGTTGAAAAAGGCATTAAATCCATTACCGTGGATGGAAATGCACATAACGGAAATGTGCTGCCCGCATTCGGTGACGGCAAGGTGCACAAGATTATAGTGGTAATGGGGTAAAGGTATCAGGCGCCTTCCAATAGCCATTTCCAAAGCGGTAAGACATCAATTTTCTTGCCGCCGGAAGAAATGGTTTTTTCCAGATCGCTTGTGATGATCAGTAATTTTTTACATTCAAGAAAAGTTGATGCCTTAAGCAATGAATTAATTTCTCTTTCTGCAGTGGCATTTGTACTGTCCAAATTATAACACGCTTGTATGGCAGTTGCTGTTTCCGGCAGATAAAAATCAACTTCTATGCCCTTATTGTAAAAAAATACCATATTGTTACGCCCAAATGTTTTTACTAAATTAACCGCCACCATATTTTCAAATAATGATGTGGTTCCATCCAACAAAAAAAGGTTTAGTATGCCGTTGTCTGTAAAATAATATTTCGGTTTTGTTTCTTTCTCGGTTAATTTGCCAGCAATATTTTGTATTGGATTGATAAGCCAGGCATCTTTTGCATACTCGATATAGTTAATAACGCTGTTAACGCTTATTTTTATACCTACAGAAGATACTATGTTAGCTATTCGATTGTAGGATACAGGCTGATTAACACTCTCTGCCAGTTTTTTGAACAAAACGCGAAGCGCTGCAATGTTGGATACAGAATGTCTTGCCGCAATATCTCCAAGATAAATTTTCTGATATATGCTGTTCAGATAATCCCTCTTGGATGAAAACAATAAAGTTTCCGGCAATCCGCCGTAATTGAAATAATCGTTAAATTTCCTTAATACACCGGCTTTGCCCTGAGTTGAAAAAAGAGTGTTTTCTGAAAAATCAGTATTACTTGCATTTAAATATTCTTTAAAGCTGTACGGATAAACATCAATGGGAATAAACCTTCCGCCGAGTGTGCTCTGAATCTCGGCGCTTAACATTTTTGCGTTGCTTCCGGTAATGTAAACCCGGTACTTTGTGTCAGCAAGCCTGCGCGCGAATTTTTCCCAGCCGTTCACATTTTGAATTTCATCAAGAAAAAATATGGGTTTTACGCCGTACATCTCAATATGTGTTTCCAAAAGGAGGTCCAAATCGTCAGAAACCATGCCGGAAATTCTTTCATCTTCGAAATTGATATAAAGCATTTCATGCGGTTTTATACCCCTGGAAAGCAGTTCCTGCATACGCTGAAAAAGCAGGTAGGATTTTCCGGCTCTGCGTATGCCGACAAAAACATAGTTTCCCTCCTCCTCAAAACGAATATTCCGGGGGGTTACCTTGTATTTTGGGATTTCTGCCATGTTGTTGGCAATTATTGATTTTAATGTATTTTTATACATAAACCCTCAATTTTGTTCAGTATAACTCAGTCTATAGAACAATTATACTATATTTTTGTTCTGTCTATAGAACAATTATACTGTATTTTGAGGGGGAGCGCCAGACACCATGTACCGGTGCCTGGCACCGGGTTTTATTTTCCCATTCCTGAGGGGACTTTACCGCCGTTTGCGGCGAGCGCCTTCATTACTTCCTTGTGCAGCCAGATGTTCTTTTCTGCGGAACCATCGGGATGGGTGCCGGAGTATTTGAGTTCAGCGGCGAGTTCCTTGCGTGCAGCCAGACTGCTGTCAAGATCGATTGTCCTTAATAAATCAACAATCGATTCGCGCCAATTGAGCTTTATACCCTTGGCCTTTGCTGCGGCATCGAGAACAGCCGCTACATCAACGGGCTGTGCTGCCGGCCGCGGCGCTTGTACCGGTTGCGCTGCTGCTGCTGCTTTTCCTGCCGCTATTGCCGCTGCTGCCGTTCCTGACATTACTGGGGCGGCGGCTGGTTTTGCAGGCGCTGCCGGCGCTGGCGTTGGTTTACCGAGGATTTTGTCCTTAATCGAATTAAAGATACTCATAAATTTGCTCCTTTTTTTGGCGTTTGGATATTGCTTTATCCGTAGTGTTATTCTACTGCTTAAAGCCGCAGAATACAAGGAAAAAGAATTGCCTAATTACAGGACACTAGGCCAGGGCTGCATTCCACTTCACTCAAATACCCACGCCAGAGCGTGCGTTAATAATATCTACCTCTACCAAGGAAAAATTTATAAAAAAAACAACTAATTAGGAAGCGGGTACGCAAAGCCCTGCCGCGGGCCTCGGTGTGAAGTCCTACAATGCCACGCCAGAGCGTGCGTTAAAAAATACCACAGCCGCCAGCCCGCGGCAGGGGCTTTGCGCACCCGCTTCCTGAGGAGTTACTTATATTGGTATAAATTTACCGCATCAATGCACGCGGATTAACAGTAGCCCCATTCCTGTAAACAGTAAAATGTAAATGAGCTCCGGTACTAATGCCCGTGTTGCCGACATCACCTACACGTTCCCCTGAGGCAACATAAGCGCCTGTCCTTGTTCTTATTACATTCAAATGACCGTAGAGCGTACGATACCCCGCATGATGGTTTATTATTACATAATTTCCTAAAATCCTGTCAAATCCGACCGCGCTTACACGTCCTGCCATCGCTGCCCTTACCGGAGTGCCAATGCTTCCCCTTATGTCGATTCCATTGTGGAACTGCCGCCGGTTCCTGTTAAAAGGATCGCGTCTCCATCCATAGGATGATGTTACAACACCGTTGACCGGCCAGATAAACAAGTCGCCGTTAATTTCCTGAAGCATTGTCCAGTCCAGCCGCGCGCCCGGAATAAAAAGATCCGTTCCGGGGACAATTTTACTGGAAAAAAGCTCATTTGTAATTTTTATCGCTTCACTGTCGGCTCTGTACCTTTCCGCTATGCCGCTTAGGTTTTCGCCGCTTCTGACCGTATGGAAAATACCGTCCTGATTCGGGATTCTAAGAACCCTTCCCACCTGAAGAAGTCTTGTATTTGTTATCTTGTTTACAGAAATAATTGTATCCTGATTCAGGCCGAAATTTCTTGCAAGACCGCTAATATTCTCTCCCCTTTGAACAATGTGGGAATCATAGAGCAGTGTGTACGATTTAATAAGGGACTCAGGTTCTGAAACAGATTCATATGATGCGGGAGTAAGTAAAATTCCATCGTCAATATCGGGATATACCTCTTCGGAAATATAACCGCCGCCAATGCCATGCTCTTCATTAACAGGGGTTTCCTTAAATTTTATATATTGAACCGGATTTATTATCGCTATCATGCACAGAGCAGCTGCAAGCCTGAAGATATTTCTGTCTTTTTGGCCGCTGTGCGATTCAGTCAAACCAGTCTGTTCATTTGATGGCAACATACTCATATTTTAATCTATTTTACCCTATCATGCAATAATACTGTCATCGTCAAGCATTTTCAATAAATCGCGGATTTCCGCCGCCTGCTCATATTCTTCCTCGGCAATTGCCTGTTCCAGCTGTTCTTTTAGGGATCTATATTGATTATCGGATTCTTCTTCAAGGTCGTTGATGAAAAAAGTGAGCGGAACGCCCGTTTGTTCAATGATGGATGAAGCAAGGTAAATTGGGCTTTTTTTCCGCGCAGCAATGGCAAAGGCGTCTGATGGCCGGCTGTCCATAATAAGGGGCTTTTCCCTGGTGTATTCGCCGCCCGTTATAACCAAACGGGCATGGAAAACATCGTCCTTTAACTCGTAAACTTCAACCCTCTTAATTGAAAGGTTCACATGGGAAAGCATGTTTAAAAACAGGTCATGGGTATGCGGCCGTGACAGGTTAAGCCCTTCCTTGCCTACTAAAATGGACTGCATTTCAAGCGTACCGATAAAAATCGGCACTGCGATATCTTTATTCCTGGGTTTTAACAGTATGGCATTTCCGTGGCTTGTCTTTAAAATTGACCATATCTCGCTTATAATCATCGACTTCATAAAATTTCCTAGCTAATCAATTTGATAAAACCCTCAAGCAATGAATGACTGTTTTCACTTACGGGGAAGCCTGCAAATTCCCTGGCTTTAAAAATCTTGCGGGATTCCTCCAGAAATAACATTGCTTTTTCCTCGGCTTCGGGGAAGACGCCGTCGGCACTCAGTATATCAATCAATTCCTCAACTTCCGGGGCTCTTGTGCCTTCCTGTTTGGCTACATGGAAACAGTAAAAAATCTTGTCTCTTTTTTCGGGATATTTATGCATGTGTAAAAGGACAGGCAGCCCTTTTTTCCCTTCGACTACATCATCTCCGCGTATCTTGCCGGGAACTCCGGTTGTAAGATTTTTTATATCATCCAGTATCTGAAAGCCGACTCCCATTTTATCTGTTGCATCGGCCAGTAACTGTATTGCTTCCGGAGGCGCGCCTGCTGCAAGTGCACCTAACTCTGCAGAAAGGCGGGCAAGGCTTCCTGTTTTCATTCTGCACATCAGATAATATTCTTCTATGCCGGGGACAGCCGAAATATTCCGGTGCCAGTTTATATCCATCGCCTGCCCAAGGTGAAGTCTGCGCATGCATTCCAGCCAAAGTTTGTATATCTGCTCTTTATTGTCAAATGCGCAATTATCGATACAGCAGGATGCAAGAAAGTAAAAGAAAGATGCGGAATTAATGGCAGTATCAGTTCCGTAGAGTTTATGAATAGAAGGTTTTCCCCGCCGCTCGTCAGACTCATCCTCGATATCATCATGAATTAAACTTGCGTTATGCGAAAATTCTACAAGCGGCGTAAGCGGGACAGCGGCATCCGCGCCGCCGAGGGTCTCGCACACGATTGACATTAAAAGAGGCCTCCAGCGCTTGCCTCCGCGGAAAACCAGTTCCCTGAGCGGATCAATTAAAAAACGCATGGAATCCAGATCTGCGTTTTTCCCGGTTTTTGTAAATACTTTTTCCGCCCAGGCAGAGTCCGGATTTTCCGGCAGCCAGCGTTCCAGTTCAGCTTCGATTTTAGATAACTGCTGTGTATACTCTTGATTCATAAGCCATTATAATCCAATAAATGGCAGATTACAAGAAACCGGATTACTGGCAGCAAAGAGCGCGTAATGAGGGATATCCGGCCCGCTCGGTTTACAAATTAAAAGAAATTGATGAAAAGTTCAGCCTTTTTAAACCGGCCGGCAAAGCAGGGCGTATTCTGGATATCGGCGCCGCTCCCGGAAGCTGGAGTCTTTATGTACTGCGTAAATTTGCCGCCGGATCAAAGTGTTTTCTTGCCGCTGCGGATCTTTGCCCTCTTTCCCGCGAATTTGACAATAAACTTTTTGACAGCGAAAGGTTCTTCTTTGTTCAGGGCGATGTCACATCTGCGGATATCCGTGATGCGATTTTTTCTAAGGGCCCTTACAATGTCATTATTAGCGATGCAGCCCCCGGCACTACAGGCAGCCGCATGGCGGACTCCGCCCGTTCTCTGGAGCTTGCGGAAACTGTTGTAGGCTATGCCGAAAGCGTTCTTGCTCCCGGCGGCAATCTTGCGCTAAAGATCTTTCAGGGCAGCGGAATTGATGCGCTTTTAAAACATATGAAAACGCTTTTTGAAAAGGCCAGGAGCTTTAAGCCGCAGGCATGCCGCGGAGAATCGGTAGAAACATATTTTATCGGTCTTGGAAAACTGGCGCCTAAAATAAATATTTAAGTATTATTACTCTTGAAAAACCCCTGATTGTGTGATTAAAATTCACTATCAATTTGTTAAATAAGGTGGTTTTTATGAAAAGTAAGATTTTATCCGTTTGTATCATTTTATTTGCTCTGACAGGATTTTTATTAACAGGCTGCGATCTTGATCCGCCTGATGGCGGCGGCAGGGGAGGCGACGGCAGCGAAAGTAGTCCTTTTGTGCTTAGCGCAGGCCAGTGGCGGCATGGTGAAATAACAGATGCAGGGGACAGTGTCTGGTATACGCTTTCTGTAGCAGAAGATTTCGTTTATTATTTCTATATAAATGACCAAAGCCAAGGTGATGGTACTAAAACATTAAATGTAAAATATACCGCTTACCTTGATGATGTTAGAGTGGAAGAAGGTAATTGGTCTCATTGGGATTATCCGCTATGGTTTTGGGCAGAAGAGGATGGAACCCTTAAAATTAAAGTTGAAGCTTTTATTGGAACCCATACAGGCACTTTTAGTTTTGTATATGTCTCAAGTGATGACTGGAATTACGAGCCTGTAAGACCTGCCCACCCCTTTAATCCTCCCAATCCATCAGCGCTTGCAGAAAACGTTTGGGTTGACGGTGAAATTGAAAATATAGGGGACATGGACTGGTATACATTAGATGTTACCGCCGGAGATTACTATTACATTTGGCCTAATGCTAATGGTTATTACAACGGCAATGGCTCCAAAACAGCGTATATAGATGTGGCAATACGTCATAATGACGGAGAGTTTTTTGAAACCAACTATTTTGATTATGGCTGGAATCAACCATTAATTATTTATGCGGAAGAGGATGAAACATTATTTATTAGAGTTCGCGGAAATTATTCTACTACAGGCACTTACGGCATTGTTTACAGTACAGAAGATGAAAGACCAAGCGTTTTCAATGTTTCTGATGTTATTGAACTTGATGCCGGCGAATGGAAGGATGATGAAATTACAAGTTCAAAAACAGAGGTTTGGTATTCAATAACTGCATCAAATAGCGGTTATCTGTCTATCTGGTGGAATGATTTTAATCAGGGCAATGGCGATAAGACATTGGACATAGTGGTTTCCGCCTGGCGTTTAAGTGACGAAGTATCAATATTTTCCAACGAAGACTCTGCATGGAGTAATCCGATGGGCGATTATACGTATTTTAATACAGGCGATGAGATCATTGTCAAAGTTACTCCCAAAACACCGGGAGCTGCCGGTACCTTCGGCATTGCATATGATATTGGCTTTTCCGACGAAAGACCCTGGCTTGAGCCGTCAAGTGCAATTGAACTTGAAGACGGCGAATGGGCGGAAGGCGAGTTAACGGAAAATTCATCTGAAGACTGGTATACATTGGATGTAACAAGCAACACAAACTATTATTTCTGGGTGAATAGTAGTTATTATGGTGACGGCACAAAATCGGCGCAAGTAATAGTGATATTTTATCGCAGTGACGGAACACCAATTAACAGTTATTATTACATGGACATTCACGATCCACGTGAATTATCCTGGGATTTCGATGATACAGTATTTATTAAAGTAAATCCATTGTATTCTGGATACGGCACTTACAGTATTGCGTATTCAGAAATTGATTCAAGGCCGCCTGTAATTGAGTTGCCGGATCTTGCAGATACCATCGAGCTGGAAATGGGCCAGTGGATGGACGGGGAAATTACAGCACAAGTCAGCGAAATTTGGTATTCGGTCGGCGCATATGAATATATATTAGGTATGCTCTGGCTTAATGATTCTAAAGAAGGCAATGGAGAAAAAACACTGGATGCTGTTGTTACTGTCTGGGATGTTTCCGGATATCCGCTTGTAAATGTATTTGATTCTGCATGGCATAATCCAAAGGATTTTTATTTTAACGATACTATTTTTATCCGGGTTACTCCAAAAATACCGGGAAGCACAGGCACCTTCGGGATAGCGCTTGATGACTATTACTCCGGTTCTTACGCCGGCAGACCATGGATTGAACCTGTCAATACAACCGCGCTTTCCAACGGTCAATGGAAAGACGGCGTCATGACAATCTCAACCAACGAAATCTGGTATACATTCAATGTAACAAGCGGAACAACTTATCGTATCTGGTGGAACGATAGTTATCAGGGAAGCGGCAAAACAGCGGATGTAGTTGTATCCGCATATTCCGATACCGGAACTCCGATTTTTACTAATGTAGATAGCGGATGGAATGTGCCGCAGTCATTTACTGCCGGCTTTACAGGCACTGTCTTTGTAGAAGTAGTTCCATGGTCTGGTGACACCGGTACTTTCGGCATTGTTTACAGCACCGGTATTTCAAAACCGGCATTGTAAACTTAGGTTCTATGAACAAATAAAAAACCGGACGCGAAAGCATCCGGTTTTTTTTGCATAAGCAATATTGGATATTTTTTGTTAGTTGGACTCTACCTTAAACCGTGTAATATCCGAGCTTAACATAACGATATTATCCTTGTTCTCCTCTGTTATTTCCTGCACTCTTGTAAATGCATTGGAAATTTCATCTACATTTGTAGTAATATCATCCATGTCGCCGGCAATTTCGGCGGTAATTTTCCGCAGGGAACCGCTCTGACTTAACACCTCGCTGCTTTCTGTAGTCATGGAGGAAGATGACTTGCGCACAAGCCCGGTAACGGAATTAAGCTGAGTTACGGCTTCCAGTATTTGCCGGCTGCCTTCTCCCTGCTCTTCCATTGCATTGCGAATCTGGGTTTCCTGATCCGACACAGTCTGCACTTCTTTTTCAATTGTTTCAAAACGTTCAAGAACAACGCTTGTAGACTTTGTAATTGTATCAATCATTAATTTTATCTTTTTAAGAACTCCGCTGATTGTCTTGGATTGTTTCCCGGAGTTTTCCGCCAGTTTGCGGATTTCATCGGCGACAACGGCAAAGCCCTTGCCTGATTCGCCCGCATGAGCCGCTTCGATTGCCGCATTCATGGCAAGAAGATTGGTCTGGCTTGCGATATTCTGCATTACAGAGTTAATCTGCAAAAGGCCTTCCGATTCCTGCGCAATCTCCTGAATATCGTTTGAAACCTTATGCAGGTCCGCCCGTCCGGCTCCGGAAGATTCCGCAAGCGAATGGATGTTAGCTGAATTTCTCACAAGGGTTTGCGTAACAGATTGAATATTCGCAAGCATTTCTTCTATCGCAGACGACGATTGCGCAACGCTGTCCGCCTGGACAGCTATGTGCCCATTCAATTCGTCCATGCCTTTTATGATTTTTTCCATGGAGTTTACAGCAGAGTTAACGCTGTCCGCCTGGGATAAAATCTGTCCTCTCATATGCTGAATATTGGAGTGAATCCCGTTAATGTCTTTTCTGGTAGTTGTCATATATGTTGCAAGCTCATCGCCGGTGTCTGTAAGGGCTATTGTCTTTCCCTTTATTCCTAAAAGCAGCTCCCTTATCTTTTCAAATGTCAGGTTAAAGAAGTCGCTTAATACGCCAATCTCATCCCTGCGGCTGAAATGAAGCCGTCTTGTTAAGTCCCAGTCTGCAGTTATATGATCCAGTATATTTACCATTTGTTTCATCGGCTTTAGTATGCCAATGACAATAAACAGGTAAAAAATAGCAAAGATGCCGATGATGACTGCCATTACTGCCAAAAAAAGCATCGTCATAGTGTTGCCCAATACATCCTGAACGCCAACCCGTCTTATTGCGGTTATATACCAGTCAAGCGCCGGCACCTCTCCCACAACAACGATACCTTCAGGCGCTTCAAAAAATATAGATTCTCCCGGCTTCATCGCCTGCGCTCTTGCAAAGATTTCCTTTCCTGTATCGCCAAGCGTCTCATAAATAAAATTTTTATTTGTTACAAGCGATGCGTCGCGCGCGCCTGTAAATTCTCCTTCCTTGTTAAAAAGAAGCAGCATTTCCTTTCCGGTGTAGTTCCTGTATATCGAATTGACAAATTCAGTAAGATCGATACCGGTCCCCACAAGACCTATAGGTGTACGCGCAAAGTCAAAGACAGGCGCATTTATCCAAAGCATGATCTTTTGAATTTCCGGATTATAATTGATATTAAAATTATACCTTTCTGTTCTGTACAGGGTCATGTTATACCAGTAATTATCCGGATCATCGGCATCAACTGTATAATGATTATTTTCGTCAAAATAAAATTCTTTATCCGTATCGCTGGCCCAGAAAACCATGCTGCTTGCAAAGGCCTTCCTGTACCCTTCAATCTCGTCAAAAGCCATCCTTTTTAACCCGGGGTCTGCGGGATTAATGAAGTGCTGGATAATCAAAGGTGAAGTTGCCATCTTTAGAGCCAGGGCTATTTCCCCGTTTACCGAAGATTCAAGTTTGATGCTTTCAATCTCCAGTACTTTTACCAGTTCATGGCTGGCATTGCTGCGGACTAATTGCCTCATGGAAAGTATAAAAACGGTGCTTCCGCATATAAATATCAATGAAAACAGAATAACCGAAAAGAATAAAAATTGACGCTTTAATGAAGTATAGCGCTTATTAGTGGTTGTATTTCCCATATATTCAGACTCCTCTAATAGTTACAGCATCGTACTATTATAGGTACTAATATATCAATTCTGCGCAAATAAAACAATGAAAGATGCATCTAAATGTAGTATAATTAATTAGTGACAAAAAACAAAAGGCGGGAAAAAAAATGATTATTTTAACATTAAATTGCGGATCATCATCTGCAAAATATCAGGTCTATGACTGGGAAACAAAGGATGTTCTGGCTGTCGGTATTGTGGAAAAAGTAACTGTCGGCGATTCATTTATCACCCATAAGGCCAAGGGCAGGGAAGAGGTCGTTTTTAAAAATGATTGTCCTACACACACAGATGCAATTGAACTAATCATTAAAACCATCACAAGCAAGGATATCGGCGTAATAAGCGATATGTCCGTAATTACGGCTGTCGGGCATCGAGTTGTACACGGCGGCGACAAATTCACAAAATCTGTCATTGTTGATGATACAGCGATGAAGGCATTTGCGGACATGCAGGATCTGAGTCCCCTGCACAATCCCGCCAATATAATGGGAATTGAGGCTGCAAAAAAAGTGCTGCCCAATGTACCGCACTGCGCAATAATGGATACCGCCTGGCATCAAACCATGCCGCCCAAAAGCTATCTGTATGCAGTTCCGCTGGACTGGTATAAAAAATACAGAGTACGCCGTTATGGTTTTCATGGAACAAGTTTTCTATATACAGCAAAACGCGCCGCAGTGCTTTTGGGGCAGGATCCATTCAAGACAAATGTAATCATCTGTCACCTTGGAAACGGCGCTTCGATTAACGCTGTCAAGGACGGTCTGTCTTTTGATACATCGATGGGCATTACGCCTCTGGAAGGCCTTGTTATGGGAACACGTTCCGGCGATGTTGATCCGTCCCTTCCCTTTTATGTTATGCGCAAAACAGGAATGAGCGTAGCGGAAATTGAAAGCGCTCTTAATAAGACATCCGGTCTTCTGGGCCTGACAGGCAAACTTACAGACAGGCGCGACATTGAAGCTGCCGCGCAGGCCGGCAGTATTGACGCTTTGCGCGCCCAGAAAATTGAAGCTAACCGCGTGAAAAAATACATAGGCGGGTATATGGCCATCCTTGGCAGGGTTGATGCGCTTGTCCTTACAGCCGGCGTCGGCGAGTTTGCCTGGTTTATGAGGGATAAAATTCTAAGCGGCCTTGAAGGACTCGGCATTGTCTACGATCCGAAAAAGAACGATGTCTCACGCACAAGGAATGCAGAAACGCTTATCAGCAAGCCGGAATCAAAAATACCAATATTCATCATTCCTACAGATGAAGAACTTGTCATGACCGAGGATGCCTATGCATTAATGCAGAAAACCTATGATACGCATACTCACTTTACCTATTCCTTCCAAAACAAGGATTATATAAACAAGGGACGCGCAGAAGGACTAAAATTTGATCTTGCCAAAAACCCGGCCCTAGCAGAAATTATCGCGCTGCCGAAATAACAGGGAATAAAGAGCAGGGACGGCTAACCCCCTGCTCCCCACTCCCCACTCCCCACTCCCCACTCCCCACTCCCCACTCCCTAACCCCCAGCCCCATTCCCCAACCCCCCCTTTCCATGTAAAAATAAAAAAAATCCAGGAGGTTTCATTGATCGAGCTTTTGTGCATCGGCAATCCGCTTGTTGATGTCTTTGTAAATATTGATGATAAACTCGCAGCAAAATACGGCATTGTCGATCCTGTTCAGCATATCGACAGGGAGCAGGCTGAACTTTTTCTGCGCGACAATGCAATTGATGTTGCAGGAACGGTAAAAAGTTCAGGCGGAGGAGCCGCGAATGTCGCAAAAATAGCCGCCATGCTGGGAATGAACGCTGCGTTTTCCGGCTGCGTGGGACAGGATGAACTTGCAAAAACATTTGAAGATGAGATGAACGGAGCCGGCGTATCCGCAAAGCTTGTAAGGTCAAATGAAAAAACAGGGCTGTGTTTTGCGTGTAACATTAACGGCGAAACAAGATTTGCCGCAAGCCCGGGCGCGGCGCTGGAGTTTAATGAATCGCATATCAGCGAAGAGATGATCAGCAGCGCGGAAGTTGTTGTAGTTGACGGTTATATTCTGGATCGCCGCCCTCTTGTAAAGCACATCTTACTGCTTGCAAGCCGCCGCGGAATTCCGGTTGCCCTGGATGCAGCTTCGGTTTTTCAGGTTAACAGAAAAGCGGAGGAAATTCTTACCTACAGCCGCAACTTTCCCCTGTTTATTTTTATGAATGCCGATGAAGCGCTTGCATTTTATAACACAATAAGAAAAAGCAATGATGATGATTCCAGATTATCGGAGAAGGAAAAGGAAACTAAAATCATTAATTATATCTGCCCCACATTAAAAATAATTACAGACGGAGAATTATTTCCCATCATAGTGTTAAAACTCGGAGGCCGAGGTGCGCTGGTTATTGCAGGCGGCAATATATACCGCGAAGAGACTTTTACAATTACACCGCGGGACACAATCGGCGCAGGAGATGCTTTCTGCGCAGCTTTCATTTCCGCATGGATACGCCACAAGTCCATTTCCGAGTGCGCCGCGCTTGGCAACAAAGTCGCGCGGGAGATTTTACAAGTACCCGGCACTCATATAAAGAGCGGAAAATTAAAGTCCTTCGCAAAAATGCTGCAGAAGTAAAAGACGGCGGCAAAAAGGAGAAAACCCATGAAAAAAGTAATTGTTTTATTAGCCGACGGGTTTGAAGAAGTTGAAGCAATCACACCTGCAGATTATCTTCGCCGGGCAGGAGCTGAAGTTACAATAGTATCAATTTCTGAAAGCCTGAGTGTAACAGGCAGGTGGACAGGTATTAAGGTAATTGCCGATACAACATTAAAGGAGTTTTTAAAGCAGGGCAGCGGGGATTGGGATGCAGTTATCCTCCCCGGAGGCATGCCGGGCGCTGCAAATCTTTCGGCTTCGGCGGAAACAGGCGCGCTATTAAAAACAATGGCAGCTAACAGAAAAGTTATTGCTGCCATCTGCGCTTCGCCGGCAGTGGTTCTGGCTCCGCTGGAACTTTTAGCAGGCAAAAAGTTTACATGCTATCCGGGACTGGAAAAGAAAGCCGCGGAAGCCGGAGCATCTGTCTGGTCAGAAGATCGCGTTGTTACTGACGGAGATATTATTACAAGCCGCGGAGCCGGAACAGCCGGAGAGTGGTCAGTAGCAATAATAGAAAAATTATTCGACAAGGAAACCGCAGAAAAGATCGCAGAAGCGGTTTTGCTGTAAGTGCAGTTAACAGGGTTTGCAAATAATCTTAGAGACAGTGTTTATTTTATTGAATATTTATACGATAAAAGACGGTTAAAATTTATCACTATAATATTAAATGGCAGAAACTGGCGGATTATTTGAATTAGGGGATGACTTAATTATGCGATCAGTGTTCGCATAATTGGAAGTTTGGGAAAAATTTGATAAATTACCGGTAATCATTAAAGTTTTCGGCGAATATTGGTTATTTCGAATGATTTACCATATTTAACCATTAGTTTTTGCGACAGTGTTGTAACAATTCGTTTTTCGTATTCTGCACGTCAATTTTGCTCTAACAATTTTCTTGCTTCCAGCCTCTCCCGTGCTTCAATTAATAAGTATCTAATTTTTTCTTCTAATTCCTTTTTAGGCGGTAATTCTGTCCAGTACTCGGCAACCATTATTCCGTCTTTATCCATTTCAAGCAATTCAATCTGTTCACGACTATCTCCGGCGCAAAGAATTAATCCGATAGGCTGATTTTCATCTGGTTGTCGCTCGTATCTGTTTAACCATTTAAGATACAATTTCATCTGCCCTTCGTATTTTGCCAAAAATTTACCGATTTTTAATTCAATGGCGACAAGCCTTTTTAATTTTCTATGATAAAATAATAAATCAAGATGGTAATCTATATCATCAATTATCATTCGTTTTTGCCGTTCAATAAAAGAAAATCCTTTTCCCAGCTCTAAAATAAAACTTTCAAGATCACGCAATATTGCTGTTTCAATATCTTTTTCCGGATAAGCATTTTTAAGATCAAAAAAATCGAATATATAAGGGTCTTTGAATGTATTAGCAGGTATTTTTGATTTTTTGGTAATTTGAGTATTGGCGATTTTAGTTCGCTCGAAAGTTTTTCTTTCAACTAATAAACGACAATCTCTTTTTCCCAAGTTTTCTTCTATCGCACGCTAAGCATAAAACAGCCTTTCTTTCATGGTTTTTAGCGGAATAATGATAATAAAGTGAGACCAGCTCAATTGTCGTGCCAGTGGAACGACAATCTTCTTGTCCGGGAACTGGACCGCAAATTGCATCATTCTACGAAGGTTTTTTATCTCATAGCTTTGTCCGTATTTTGCGGTAAGTCTTTCTGCGATATTTACTACTATTTGCTGCCCGTATTCCGCTCTTTTGTTATTAAGAATGTCATAGTTTATTGTTTTTCCAATATGCCAGAATAATAGGTTTGCTGTGCTTTTAACCTGTGATACAGCCTTTTGCTTGCTTTTTTCGATGAGTATAGACAACTCTTTAAAGAGTTTATCTTCTGGGATTATGAGGCTGATGTTATTTGGCTTTGTTATTGGTTTCTTTTTTGCCATATTAATTTATTGTACTCCTTTTTTGGGGGTTATGGTAGAAGATTTCTTGCGGATTTAGAACCGAAGGTTCGGCAAAGAATGCAGATGGGATTTGTAAAATAGCCTCTGCCCATTGTTTTTCATTCATTGTAATACGTCCTTATCAATTCCTAAAGCGGCAGTTACAACTGCCGTTTTGTTCGGTGCAAGTTATGAAATGTACCATTTTGCGGCAGAAGTATTGCCTTCAACAAAAATACGATTTTCATTCCTTAATTCACTAAGTAATTCCTGAACCTGCCTTCTTGAATGACTAGGCAAAACTTGCTGTAGTTCTTTTAAAGGGGTGCCTTTCTTGCCATTTGATTTAATGTGTTTAACAATTCCTTGTTTGTCTCTTTGTCTAAACCCATAATTCTTGTATGAACGCCGGATTTTCCTGTTGCCTCATACAAACCTCTTGCTAATACATATTTGTTTCGACCAGTAGATTCGACTATTCCAATATCAATTAATTTCTTGATATTCGTTTTTATATTTTTTAACTCCAAAATTTGCTTTGGTATCTTTTGATCATAAAAAAGTGAATTGATTAAAAGAAAATCTTCGGTTATAAAATTTTCAAGCTGTTCTTCGCCGATTTTATTTAGTATCAATAACAGTTTTTTATTTAGGATTATTCCGTTAAATGTTACTTTAACAAAAAAATTATCTATGCCCTTAAAATCGGGTAATGATTTTGCTTCTTTGACACATGATTCATATATTAAATTCATACCCTGTCCGGCTCGCTCTACTAAACCGCTAAGAGCTAATATTTCTGCTATCAGACGATTTCTGGGAGATTGAATTTCCAGAATATTATTTACTGTAACTCCGGGCGGTAATCCCCCAGGGCTTTCAACAACAAGTCTGTCTCGATACTGGCGAACAAAAACACTTCCGCTCATTCGATAATTTCTATGGCTTACGGCATTTAATAATGCATCTCGAACTACATTTTCATTAAATGTCGGGACATCAAGGACAAATAAACCGTCCTGATAATGCTGTTTGTCATTTCTAAGATTAACTAAATCCCATATTTTATCATAACAGGCAAAAAAACCTATGCGGAACTCATCTCTTTGCTGTGCCGCACCTGCGTTGTTTGTAGATCTATATTCAAATATAATTTCTGACTGAGGTAAAAAGCGTCTTAATGCGGTACTTGTTCCAAACATTATTAATGCCGCATAAGTTAATTCATTGTTTATCATTGCACCGCAATCTGTCATCACTTGTTCAATAGAAAGATTTTTTATACGTTTATTTCCTGATTTTGCTGCCTATTTATTACGAAAAACATCTATTGCATTTTTATCTAAATCATTTATTGTTGCGTCAGAACAAATATCACTTGAAAAATCATGATCTGATTCATAAAATATTCTTTGCATTTCTTCAGAGGGCATTTGAATTAAACTGTCGCCTTTACGCCACCAAGCTATTCCATCAACTTGTACTGGTAATCCTATGGGTCTACTTGCTATTTCAAAAACCAGTACTCGTTTTTTATCTTGTTCGTAGATTTGAAAATCTATGCGAACTCGAAGTTTTTCTATTAGTCCTTGTCTGGTTCTCTCTGGTTGATCAAAAACAGCGCTTCCTACAACTTTACGGGGTCGCTTGTCTGAAATACCTAAAATAAACTTTCCACCGTCGCAATTTGCAAGAGCACAGCAATATTTTAATGCTTCTATAAATTCATATTTATTTTTTGCTTTTCATGTTTATTATTGTAATATAGTTTAACTAATCTATGGGGCTGTCCGAGAAGTAATTCTTGGGCAGCCTTTTTTTATGATCAAAATAACCTTAAATTCCACACATGCGGAATTCTGAGGTATACAATTCTACACGTATGGAATTCTAACCAATATTA